>WBZO01000404.1_pt1 | contig 94445 bp, 89 predicted proteins | sample 5204261 | NCBI WGS metagenome assembly WBZO01 (sample SAMN12412400, study PRJNA552823) | activated sludge metagenome | isolation source: activated sludge from anammox sidestream of wastewater treatment plant... | place: USA: North Carolina | collected 2017-09 | reverse complement strand
ATGCGTCTCGTCCAGCCTGTGCCGCTTCATCCGACAGGGCCTTCACGGACTTGGCGCAACGGAATCCCAAGCCCACTCCGTAGGAGTTGTTGTCAGGCTGATTCCAAAAGCGATGGCTGGTATGGAGCGAAGTTTCCGGGGCCAGCCACGATCCACCGCGCAACACGCGCACGGCCCCCTGATTGGCGAAGTTGTACCCCTTGTCGGGTCCCTGCGGATTCAGCGCCATGCTTTCCTTGTAATATTTCGGGGCATACCAATCGGCGACCCATTCGAAGACGTTGCCGGCCATATTGTAGACGCCGAATCCGCTGACGCCCTCGGGGTATGAGTCCACCGGCATCGTGTGACCGACGTTCTGGCCGTAGTTCGCTTTCTTCGAATCGAGGTGATGCCCCCACGGATAGTGACGATCTCCATCCGGGCCCTTCGCTGCACGCTCCCACTCGGCTTCCGTGGGAAGCCGCTTGCCATCCCATTTGCAGAAGGCGCTGGCGTCGGTCCAGCTCACCCCCACCACCGGCTGCTCCGGCTTGCTGAGGCGAGGATCGTCCCAATAGGCCGGGGCCGGGTGGCCCGTCGCCTTCATGAACTCCTTGTACCGTGCGTTGGACGTTTCGTATTTGTCGATCAAATACCCATCCAGGACCACACGGTGTTGGGCCTCATCCGCATGCTCGCTGCTCCCCATCATAAATTCGCCTTTGGGGATGAGCACCATATCCTTCTCGCTCAACGTCGACTCCGCGGCTTGCGCCAATGACAGAGTTCCCACCACCAGCGCCACTCCCAAACCGACTTGACCTCCCGTTCGACTCCGCATGTGAAACCTCCTCCTTGAATTCACTGGGGACAACCCAGTGGATGGTTCATACCGTTCCGTTGTTGCTGACAACAGTCAAACTCCCCATGTTCGCCGTGTGTGTGCCGATTCGAGGAACCGAATGCATCCGACGGTTCCGCAGAATGACCGGATCCACAACGTCGCCGCATTGGACGCACCGGCTCGCCGGACAGTCGAGACCCGTACCGTTCAACAGATCGATGCAATACTCGGTCACCAACAGCCCCCCACAGCGAAGGCAAACCGTCGACGGCACGACCTCCGCGAAGGCCTGCCCGGTCCCGGCCTGCCGTTCCATCCGCTCCGCCCCTGCCGTCATTGCCATTGCTCCCTCCAAGCCTTCATGTCCAATGTTTGTAAAATGTATGTCTAATGTATAGCCTCATTTGTCCAATGCGTCAAGGCTTGTCGCAAAATTTATTTGACAAACATTGGACAGAACAATATACTTTAATAACCATATGAATACTCATAGAATTCATAGAGTTGCGAAACTCACCGGTTTGACTCGCGACTTGATTAGGGTGTGGGAGCGACGTTACGGACTTGTCCAACCTTCTCGAAGCGCCAATCGCTATCGTATCTATAGCGATGAAGACGTGGCGTTACTGCGCTTCCTCAAGTCGGAGCAGGAAAAAGGCCGTTCCATTGGTGATCTGGCAGCCGAAGGGCGCGAACTCTTGATGATGCGGATGCGTACTGCGCCGACGCCAAGCGCGCCGATCCAGCCGTTCGAACGATTGCTCGACGATCTGATCGCCGTGCTGGACCCTCTGGATCGCGCTGAGTTCGAGAGGCGGTTGAACGGTGCGGTGGCCGTCATCCCTTTCGAGGATGCCCTGCAGCGAGTCCTGCTCCCCTTGCAGCGCCGGATCGGCGAGCTGTGGCATCAGGGCCGGCTCAACGTCGCAGTGGAGCATTACGTCACGAAACTCATTCAACAGAAGCTGTTCTCGGTGATGAATCAGCTTCCGCTCAATGACAACGGCCCGCGCGTGGTGGTGGGTTGTCCGGCAGGAGAATTTCACGAACTCGGCGCGCAGGCCGTGGCCTATCAGTGCGCAATGCGCGGGTGCCAGATCTATTACTTGGGCCCAAACGTACCGATGACGGACCTGCAGACGTTCTGCCAACGGGTCGGGCCAGACCTGGTACTCCTGTCGATTACCGAATACCGAACAGATGAAGAGGCGCAACGCTTCCTGCGAGCCCTGGAGTCGATCGCGACGGCCTGGCCGGTCGCCATCGGGGGGCAGGGAGCCCACGCCATGAGTCACCTCATCGACTCGCGGCAGATCGAGGTACTCGACGACGCCACGCTGAATGCGCGCGTGCAGACCCTCCTCGCGCGCCGCCTCCCGGCCAAGGCCTAAGCATCAGCCGTCGACGGACCTCTCCCCGTCGGTATTCCCAGGAGATTCATTTTCGGGTATGGTGCGCCCAGAATCTCCGGGTCGTGGGCTGCCTTCCATGACGATCGACAGCACCCGCTACTACCGCTTGACCACCCGCCTGTTCGGAAAGGACTATGCACTCGACGTATCGCCCGACCAGCAGGCCCGTCCGGTGCTCAACGACCCGGCGGATGTGAGCGGCCAATTCTGGCGCTTCGCCCCGACCGACGGAGGGTATCTGGCGCTGCGCAATGCGTATCTGGGTGAGGCCTTTAGCCTTGAGATTGGCACACCGCCCACCATCCGTCTGGCACCGACCGACTCAACCCCCAAGCAGGCCTGGACCGTCCGGTTCAACGGAACGACTTGCACGCTAGTGAACCGGGAAGGCGGCCCGCAGATGTGCTTGCGCGTGAAGGCGGGATCGTTGGGGGCCGCGCGATCGACCGCAGCCAGGCCGCGCCACCTTCGCTGGAGCGCGACACCCCTGACCGCCGTCCCTCAATCGATGGCCATCCCTCCGATGCAAGAAGCGGTCGGCGTGTACTGCCCGGAAGGGCCGACCGACTTCGAGTTCTATGCTCGCCCCGACGGCACCCTGCGGGCTGTCATGCTCTTCGTCGACTTTCCCGATGCCGAAGCAGGCTCTCTTTCGGCCTCCGAATGCGCCGAACATCTCCTCGGAGCAGGCCGGGCACAGGGATTGTTCGAAGAACAGAGCTACGGCCACTGCCGGCTTGCGGTCGATGTGCGGTCCGACCTGGGATGGAGGCGATTGGCAAATCCCTCCACCAGCTACGACTGCCACGACTTCGTCTCACACCGGCAGTACGTCGCCGATGCCGCCGCACGTTTCACCGGGGACGTCGAATGTTCCCAATACCGTTTCGTCCTCATTGTGGCCCCGCCGACCGCGGCCTTCCCGGACTCACCGGCGTTCAATGCGCGTCCGGGCGAGGGTGCACCGGTGCCTAACGGGGAAATCCGGCTCGGGGTGACATTCGGTAGAGACAGCTACCGCAACAGCTACATCAATCTCGTGCACGAGGTCAGCCACTTGATAGGGTTGCCCGATCTCTACCCCTACGGCGGCGGGGTCGACAGTTCACGTGCCGGCTGCTGGGACATCATGTCCGACATCTTCCACTGCGCGGCCTTCATCGGATGGCATCGACACAAAAACGGCTGGTTACCTGCCGAACGGAGCCTCTACCTCCCGGACGCGCCGCAGGAGCGCTACCTGACCCTCAGCCCCCTCTCGAGTCGGTTCGGAACCTCCATGGTCGTTGTGCCGATCGACAATCCTCAACGACCGAGCAAGGTCTTCGTGGTGGAGCTGGCGCAACCGATGGAAGGCGCAGTGGCGGGGCCCCGGCGTGACGGAGTGCTGATTTATATGGTGAATGGGTCTGTTCCAACCGGGCATTCACCGGTAGCGGTACAGGCGCGTGTAGTGAGCAACAGCCAGGAGCACGGGTATCTCTGCGAAGCGGCCTATCGAACGGGCGATACGACAACCTGTAGGGAAGACGGTGCCAGCCTCACCCTCACGGTTCTCCGGCAGTTCAGGGACTGCTTCCACGTGAAACTGGCTGTCGCGCGGCCGTAGAGCAGGGGGCAGGCTTTCTTACTGCTCGGCGGATTCGACCCACTGGTGAGAGATCATGAATCGCTGGATGGCTTCTCCTTCCGGAGACGTGCGGGCTACATTCGCACTGCGGATGTTTTGCCCCTCTCCGAAATGAAGGATGTAGTCTTCCCGCTCTTCGTGGATGAACTGCAGGTAGGCGAGGTTAATATGGAAGCGCCCCACCTTCAGGAGCTGCATAGGGTCCTTTCTGAACCGACCCTCCGCGCAAGCTGCTCGCGAGGGAGGCGGCCCGTTGGGCAAGAGCGTCGCAGGCTTCGTTTTCCGGATGGCCGTCATGGCCCCGCACCCATTGCCAATCGATCCGATGGATTGCCGTGAGCCGGTCCAGTTCGACCCACAGGTCCTGGTTTTTCTTCCGCTTCCATCCCAGCGTCATCGTCTTGATCAGGAGCTGGGAGTCCGAATAGAGAACGACACGGTACGACGCGTCGAGGGTCTTCAGGGCCTCGATGGCTGCCGCCATTTCCATGCGGTTGTTGGTGGTGTGGCGCTCATGCCCGGCCGCCTCGCGGCGATCGGCCCCACGTTGGATAATGTAGGCCCAGCCTCCCGGTCCGGGATTGCCGAGACAGCTACCGTCAGTCCAGATGAGGATCTGTTCCGGAGTGGAACCCTGTGAGCGAGGGGGAACGGCCATAAGATGGCATAGGGTACTACATTAAGCGGATGGGCGTAAGGGGGGAGAGCGTCGGTCAAACGATTTTTCTGTCGAATCATCTCAATGGTTAGGAGCAGCTTTATCTTTACTTTTCCTAACTTCTTTCTGAATCGTCACGGCTCTGCCCTGCGGGGTCATCGTGCCTGAAACGTGGTCGCCGACGTGCAAATCTTCTCGCCGGTCGTATTGGCATCCACCTCGATTTCGGCCTGTTTTCCGTTGCGAAGCCGAATGGGTGGTTCCCTCGCAACGAGCGAGAGGTCTGTGATGCCCTGAGGAAGACCCTTCACGCGATAGGTAGGGCCCTGACCCTGTCGTTTCGGAGGAGAATGCCTTGCCACAACTAGCAGTCGCCCGAGTAAACACAGAGCGACAATGACCGAGGCCCGTTGCACGGAGCGCGACGGAATGGTCGAACTTCCGTCACCCGTTACTTCGGAAGAAGGCTCTGAAATCTTGCCTGCACCGGTGTAGAATCAGCCGCAGACATGAAGGCCCGGTAAGGATATGGCTCATGATTTCAATAAACGCGTGCGCCGAACCGAACGCCTCTTCAAGTGGCTGGCGTTGATCGCATTTGTGTGCCTCATCAGCATTTGGATTTTTGCCTTCGTCAGGTAGTAAAGACTTCGGCCCGCTGACGAGGAGGGCCTACCAGAGACAGGCAGTGTTTGGACCTGCGTCGTGTCGGCCAGATCGATGCACGGGAGGAATGAAAAGGATTGTGAAGATTGTGGGGACGTACGTTGGAGGAAACGTTCCTGCGCTACCGGACAGTCAAGGCCGAGAACCTCGCCGCAGCCATGGCCAGCCTGAACACACACCAATAACACGGCGGGAAACCGCTGCTTGCCAAGTCTCGGAATTCGCCACAGTTTAGGGTAGGTGGTGCCGAAGCCGGGATTTGATTTGGATCCGATTCCGCAAACTCAATACTGACATACGGTTCGCAGGTTTAGTCCCAGAAACCCCATCTGGTGGGCATCATGAAAGGATGCGATTGACTGACACGAAATGAGAGAAAAGGCAGGTCACTATACACCCACGAGCGCTATTTTCCCCTCCCCAACTTGATCGTTTCAACCACTGCTAGCCTTCTGATTGAGATTTCTCTGATCAACTCCTAAAATCCCTCCATGAGGCTGCTTAATACTTTCACCACTTATTAGATCCAGTGACTTCGTAATATTCAGACACGCCAACCGACAAAGGCAGTCTTGGGCCTGGCTGCATACTCAGATGAATACCGGAACTAGAGGAGAAGCTGAAGGCCAGAGGTTCCTGAATCTCTCTAGGCTGAAGCCTTATGATGTCATACTTTGGAAATCCTCCGGTATTGTCGCTGATGCAATTGCAAAGGGCACATCGGGCCGTTTTTCACATGCACTTATGGTGGTCAGCACCTGTTTTTTCTTCGACGCCAGAAAGGAAGGGCAGAACTTCAGATGCTTTGATGTCAAATACCTACATAGGAACAAGGCTGGAGAACTAGACGTTTACGCGGACGTGAGTGATTACGAAGATCTCATTGTGCTGCGACACCCACTCTCACTAGATCTCCATCCAGCGACCTGCCAGATGTTGCAGGAGCAGTTGCTCGACGTTCTTTCGTACATCGTTCTTGATCACTATGCTCGCATTTCCAAATTTCTCCCTTTTCTGAAACTTCATCAACGGGTTTCAACTGTCCTTAGAAACGTCCTAGATAGGTTGTCAGGGGACGGTGAGCTTCCGAATGAAAAATTCTGTTCGCAATTGGTCCTGGAACTCTTGCGGACCTGTGGCTTCGACCTATATTCCGACTCCCGCCCCTCAGGATGTATCTCCCCTAACGACCTTGCAAATTCTTGCCTCGTCAAAGTTGGTGATTGCGTTGTCGATGCTCAGCTGCCTCGGGACGAAATATCTGTCGACAGCTTTGCGATCGTCTCTTTCGCTTCAATAATGTCAGAGCTTTTTAGCCTCACTGGGCGTTACTACAAGACAATCCTAGACTGGGAGCACAAGAATCAGTCTCAAGAACATCGTGCGGTGAGGAAACAAACCCTATTTCCCGCAATAGCGATGCAGAAGTTTGTAAGTCTGGAAAAGATCATTCTACAAAATCTTCCGATACCACGTTCTCAATGCTTCTATAGTGCCGAGCTATCGTCAGAACTGGGGACTTATAGTGGCGACCATTTCTTATCATTACCTCATGGAAGAGGGGTCGCAACTTTTGCTCCGGACTCAATTGCCCGACGGAAAGGGGCGGTGCGCTATGAGGGCGAGTGGTTCGCTGGCTATCTACACGGAAATGGAACCATGGAATTTGTCGATGGAGAATCCTGGACAGGACGCTGGATCTTAAGCTTACAGCAAGAAGGCAACTGGCCTCCCGATGACCCGCTCGCTGAAAGCATCCACTCATAATTAACTGCTTGGCCAGGAACTATTAACTACACCGTTTCTAGAGAAAGGGAAGAAGCAGACTTTTTCGGACCCAAAATCGTAAATGCTCCAAATTGCCTCAACGGGAAGTGACGTCCCCCCGAAAAACGAGACCAGCCAAAACCAGGAGAATCGGCTAGCCTGTAGCCCTCCAACCCAGGAGGGCAGTCATGAAGAAGCGCACGTTTTCCGAGGCGCAGATCGATACGGCCTTGCGGCAAATTGACGCAGGGGCCCCGGTCCTGGAGGTGACGCGCAAGCTTGAGATCAGCGAAGCTGACGTACGACGTCTGGCGGAAACGGTACGGCCAGATGGCCATCGCCGAGATTCGGCGGTTGCGACTACTAAAGGAAGAGAACAGCCGGCTCAAGTAGCTCGTGACCGATATGACGTTGGATATGGAGACAATCTGCGTTTCAGTGAACTTCGACTGCCGCATGGGAACCTCCTGGCTGAGGGTGACTATTGTGCCAAAAAGTTCTCCTTCACGAGTGCCGTGATTTACGGGGAGCTTACATAGCCATCAGACCAGCCCTCTGGTGTATCCAGTGGTGTAGTCGAATGGGAAAAGAGGCGTTAAGATATTGAATTGGTTGGTTAAAGAAGGGGTAGGTGGTGCCGAAGCCGGGATTTGAACCCGGACACCCTTGCGGGCGCTAGACCCTGAATCTAGTGCGTCTGCCAGTTCCGCCACTTCGGCATTGGAGCGCGCTGAAAATGCCCTTCAACTTTGTTCTCAGTCGCCTCCTCACTGCGGCGTATCAGAAACATACGCCTCATTCGTCGGCTTCCTGCGGCCTCGTTCAAGGCCATTTTGAGCGCGCTAACTGAAAATCACTGAGCAGGTTGCGGATTTGCTGCCCCTGCCCTCTACGTCGCTCCAGCTCAGTTTGAACAACCTGCTGAGCGAACGCGGATTATCGCTGATCGTCATTCACCCGTCAAGGTGAGGGAGCGGTGATGGTCCAGGGACCGTCCGGAGTGACGGATCGGAGGTCGCCGCTCAGAACTATGCGCTCGCGGACTAATCCGGCGCTGGCCAGCAGCCATGGTCGACGGATCAAGGGCGCCTCGTCGGCAAGCAGCAGGTCGAACCGGATCTTTTTGAAGAGGGGATCGACCGCCACCCGGGCCGCCGTGGTCACGACGACCCGGCGATTTTGCACGAACGCCTGGCGGTTGGTGTCTTCTTCCGCAGCCAGCAGCTCTCGAATCTTCTTGGTGCCACCCAGCTTCACGATTTCTTCCTTGAGCTCGGCGAATTCGGGCTTCATTTCTTTCGGCACTGCCGCTTCGGGAATCAGCTCGTCGATCCGGGCTTTCGCGATAGTCAGCTCCTTCATAAGTCCGGCGATCTGCCGTTCATAGATCTGTTTGTATTCGCGCAGGGACTCGACGTTCTTCCCGACGGCCTGCATCGAGAGCCGCTTCCAGATCGGCAGCTCCTCATACTGGGCCAGCGTGGCGTCGATCTCTTTGATCTTGGCTTGCAGTTCACTTAGGTGGGTGAGCAACCTCCATTCGAGCAGGCGCACCTCGTCCAGATCCTTTTGTTTCTGCGCCTTGTAGGCCAGCAGCGGAGTCAGCTCGCGGAAACGCTCGTACTTCTTACGCAACGCCGCCTTCTCCGAACGAGCCTTGGCATAGAACTGATGCATCTGGGATTCAAAGCCCAACTCCGCCAGGGGAATGCCGACCTGTTCGCGTCCCAACGCCACTTCGTAGCGGCTGAGCCAGCTTTTATAGGTGAGGCCGGCCCCTTTCATCGCGCGCGCCAGCACCAGCGTGACCGCGTCGGCCGATTGATGATCCGGCGTGACCAGCAGAATGCGTTTGTTGGTCCTGGTGAGTTCGATTGCCAACGTCGCCAGCTTTTGTCGGCGCGCCGCGAGGTCATCCTGCCACAGCAGGGTCAGAACGGTGGTGGAGGCAATCGCTCGCAGCGCCCCCGGATCACCCGTCTGCGCCGCTTCAAAAACAGGCAGCAGCCGCTCCGCCGGTCCCAAACTGTAGGAGGAGCCGGTTCGGCTCATGTCCGCGAGGCGGCGGCCGACGGTTTGGGCAAAGCCGCTGGCGTCGGGCACCAGGGTGGCAGAGGGCACAGAGTCCCCGATGGGATCGAACAGTTGGAGCACCACCCGGTTCTCGTGCTGCGACAGCACGAAACCCTCGGTCGGTTCCTCGTCGTCCGGCAGAAGGACGGTGACCGGTAAATCCACGCCGATCCGGACGTCGGGCGGCAACACGAACTCATAGAGCTGAAGCGCTCCGACGGTCTGCAACAGCCGTCCCTGGGACGCCGTCACCGGTTGGTCGCGGCCACGTTCGGCATCGGCGGCGGCCTCCGCGTCCATTTCCATAGCCATGTGTTCGAGCCATTGCTCGAGCGTCGCTGGGACGGGTGTCACCCTTCGCACTCCTCCGAGGCCGGCTGTTCAGGATTGCTGCACAGGCGGGGCTCTGTGAATCGGCGAGATATCTTAATGAGTTCCGAAAGACTCTGTCCAGGGACCATCCGCCGCGGGCCGGCCCGGCACCACGTCGACCCACCGGCGGCATCCATCCGGAATTTCACTCAGCCGAATTGACTTTTCCCCAGGGCGCCAGTATGCTTTTTCCCTTTCCACTCAAAGGAGTTGCAGTATGAAGGTAATTCTACAGGAAACTCTCGAAGGCGTAGGCAACCTCGGCGACCTCTTGGACGTCTCGGACGGATTCGCCCGGAATTATTTGCTGCCCCGCCGCAAGGCCGTGCTGGCGAACAACCGGAACATCAAGGAATTCGAGCACGCCAAGCGCGTCGCGGCGGAACGGGCCAAGAAAGAGAAACAGGAGATCGAAGCCCACGGGAAGAAAATCTCTGCCGTCTCGCTCACGATCGAGGCGCAGGTGGGCAAGGACGACAAAATGTTCGGGTCCGTCACGGCCAAGGACATCGCGGAAGGGCTCGCGGAGAAGGGCTTCACGGTCGATCGGCGCAAGATCCAGTTGGCCCAGCCGATCAAGGAATTGGGCACCTTTACGATTCCCATCAAGCTCCCTCGCGAAGTGACGGCGAGCATCGCCGTGCAGGTCGTCAAGAAGCAGGAGGCGGAAGCAGAGGCGGAAGCCACGGCCTAGGCGAGGCAGACGCGCGCGGCCCCCGAGGACTGCGGCGCACCCGGAGGAATTGAGGAACAATGGACGAGCTCATCGGTTCGTTGGATGCACTGAAGTCGACCGATCCCGACACGTACGAAGCCATTCGCGCGGAGGAACAGCGACAGCGTGAGAAGCTGCTCCTCATCGCCTCGGAAAATTTTGCCAGCCCGGCGGTTCTGGCGGCCCAGGGCTGCCTGATGACGAACAAATACGCCGAGGGGTATCCGGGGAAGCGCTATTACGGCGGATGCCAGCACGTCGATACGGTCGAAGACCTCGCCATTCGGCGATGCAAGCAGATCTTCGGCGCCGATCACGTGAACGTCCAGCCCCATTCCGGCTCGCAGGCCAACATGGCCGCCTACCTCTCCGTGTTGAAACCGGGCGATACGATTCTCGGGTTGGACTTGGCGCAGGGCGGGCACCTCACGCACGGCAGCAAGGTCAACTTCTCGGGAACGATTTTCCGGGCCTTCTCGTACGGTGTGGACCGGCAGAACGAAACCATCGACTACGCCGCAGTGCAGAAAATCGCCGAGGAATGCCGTCCGCGCATGCTGGTGGTAGGCGCGAGCGCCTATGCCCGCACGCTGGACTTTGCGAAATTCCAAACCATTGCGAAATCGGTCGGGGCCTATCTGATGGTGGACATCGCCCACATTGCGGGGCTGATCGCCGCCGGCCTGCATCCCAACCCGGTGCCCTATGCGGACTTTGTCACGACCACGACCCACAAGACGCTGCGTGGACCGCGGGGCGGGGTCACCATGTGCAAGGCCGAGCATGCGAAGGCCGTCGACAAGATCATTTTCCCGGGGCTGCAAGGCGGCCCGCTCATGCACGTGATCGCCGCCAAGGCCGTGGCCTTCAAGGAAGCGTTGTCGCCGGGATTCAAGCGGTATCAGCAACAAGTATTGGCGAACGCGAAGACACTGGCTCAGGGCCTGATGGAGCGGGGATACAAGATCGTTTCGGGCGGCACGGACACACATCTGATGTTGGTCAACCTGACAAACAAGGGCCTTACGGGCAAGGAAGCCGACGCCGCACTGGACGCCGCCGGCATCATCGTGAACAAAAACGCCGTGCCGTACGACGAAAAGCCGCCGGCCGTCGCCAGCGGCATCCGCCTCGGCACCCCGATCGTGTCGACCCGCGGCATGCGGGAAGCCGATATGCGCGACATCGTCGCGCTGATCGACCGCGTGTTGCAGCATCCGCAAGACCAAAACGTACAGGCTGAGGTTCGGGCGCAGGCGAAGGCTCTCTGCAGCCGCTTCCCCATCTTTCATGCCTACGATTCATCTCCCGCTTAGGCAGGATATGCCCCGGTGAAGTGCCCCTTCTGTGACGATGTAGAAGACAAGGTCGTCGATTCGCGCATGGCGAAGGAGGGCGAGGTCATCCGGCGCCGGCGCGAGTGTCTGTCCTGCAAGCGTCGCTACACCACTTACGAACGGGTTGAAGAAACGATGCCGGTCGTCGTGAAGAAGGACGGCCGCCGTGAACCGTTCGACCGGAGCAAAATCATCGCGGGACTGAAGAAAGCCTGCGAGAAACGGCCGATCAGCACCGCCACGATCGAAGCCGTCACGGATCGAATCGAAAAGCGCATCCAGGAACTCGGCGAAACCGAAATCGACAGCACCGCGGTGGGCGAGGAAGTCATGCGGGAGCTGTCGCAGCTGGATCAGGTGGCGTATGTCCGGTTCGCGTCCGTGTACCGCGAGTTCAAAGACATCGACCAGTTCATGGAAGAGATCAAGGCGCTCGCCCAACAGCGCCGGGAACGTTAGCTTGTTGTTCCGGTATGCTTGAGGGTTCTTCCCCTCCCCTCCCCATGCTCGCGTCGTTCCCGACGGTTCGGGTCTGATACGATGAACCGGTGCCGGCCGACCGGCACGAGGGGTGTCCGACAGTATGGCCACGACGACCGTAAAACGAGACCGCCGTCAGGCGCGCCGCCCCCGCGGGAAGGGCCTGCCGGGAACGACGCAAGTCGCAATCATCGGCGCAGGCCGTGGCGGCACCGCCCTGATGGAAATCTTCGCGACCGATCCCTTGGTCAGGATCGTCGGAGTCGCCGAGGTCAATCCAAAGGCCCCCGGCCTGGGACTGGCCAAGCGTCTCAAGATTCCCGTCACCCGCGATTACCGTCGGTTGTTGAGCCTCGAGCGCATCGACCTCGTGATCGACGTCTCCGGCAACCCCCAGGTCGGCGAATACCTGCTGGACTTCCATCGCATGGGGGTGACGGTCATCGGCGGCGCCAGTGCCAAGTTCATGTGGCAGCTCATCGAGGCAAGGATCCGCGCCACGGCGGAAATCGAAAAGACGCTGAACAAGTACCAATCCCTGTATCGCCTGTATGTCAAGGAAACCGGAGCTGCCGTCACCGAAGAGCGGACCCGCATCGCTTGCGAGATTCACGACGGGTTGGTGCAGAGCCTGGCCGGGGTGAACTTCAAGCTGGAGCTGTGCCAGGAGCTCATTCGCAAGGACCCGAAGGAAAGCCTCGCGACGCTCCGCGAGTCAAAGGCCCAATTGAAGCTCGCCATCCAGGAGGCCCGTCAAGTCATTTTCAATCTGCGCCCGCTCCATTACGACAAGATGGAGCTGATTCCCGCGCTGACGAACTATCTCCGGTCGTACGAAACCCAGTACCACATCAAGACGGAGTTTTCGGCCGCCGGCGACGAAAAAATCCTCTTCCCGCGCACGAAGATTTTTCTCTTCCGCATCGTCCAGGAAGCCTTGAGCAACGTGCAGAAACATGCGAAGGCCGACCGGGTGTCGGTGCGCCTGGATATTCAACTCGACCTGCTTCAGGTGACGATTACGGACAACGGCATCGGGTTCGACATGGAGGCCGTGCTGCGCGACCCCGAAAAGTGGGATCACTTCGGGGTCAAGGGGATCGTCGAGCGTGCGCGCTTGGTCGGGGGCGAGGCGACGATCGAGTCCAAGAAGGGGCGCGGCACGCGCATCGTGCTCAGAGTCCCGCTAGCCGACAAGGAGACGATTCGCAATGGAAAAAATTAAGGTGCTGATTGCCGATGATCACCGCGTCGTTCGGGAGGGGCTGGCGGCGATCCTCAAGACGAAAGACGACATTAACGTCGTCGGGGAAGCGCAAGATGGCGTCGAAGCGGTCGAGAAGACCAGGACACTGCTGCCGGACGTCGTCCTGATGGACGTGAGCATGCCGCGCATGGGCGGTGTGGAAGCCACGCGTCAGATCAAACGAGAGTTCCCGCATATCGGTATCGTGGCCCTGACCATGTACGAGGAACAGCAGTACATCTTCGATCTGGTTCGCGCCGGCGCCACCGGCTACCTGCTGAAGGATTCCGAATCTTCCCAGATCGTCGCCGCGATCCGCGCAATTTACCGCGGTGAGTCGCTCATCCATCCGTCGGTCGCGAGCAAAATTCTGGCGGAATTCTCGCTCATGTCGCAAAAGAAGGGGAAGAAGCCGGCCTGGGTCGAACACGACCTCACGGAGCGTGAGATCACCGTACTGCGCCTGGTCGCCGACGGCAAGACCAACAAGGAAATCGCGAACAGCCTCGACCTGAGCGAGAAGACGGTGAAGAACCACGTCCGCAATATCTTTCACAAGCTTCAGGTCTACGACCGGACCCAGGCGGCGATTCTGGCCATTCGCAAGGGACTCATCGAACTGGAGCCGAGGCCGTAACACCCTTGCCTCGGACGGTCGGCTCTCGCCTTAGAACAATCGGATTCCGGTCGGGATCAGCCAGCGCTAGGACGCCGCACGGCGTTGAGTTGACTCGGCGGAAGAAGCCGGGATGTAGTCGCGCAATCGCCGCGGGATGATGCCGTGGGACAGCCAGGGGTAGGCGCCTTCACTGGCTTGCCGGCCCAGAGCCGCGACCGGATCGTCGTCGTTGCTTCCACCAAGTTCGTCGACCATCGGTTCGACACGGAGCCGCACCCCCCTGAACACCTGATCGACCAACTCCCAGACACCGGGCTCTCCCTCCGCTCGTTCGAACGATTCAGCCGCCAACGCACTCGCCGCGAGGGTCAGAAGTTCTTCTCCGATCGCTTCGATCCTGGCTTGTCGGCCTTGATCGTCGCGGAGCCGCTCTCCATGACGGACCATCGCCCAGAAGATGGCGCGAGCCAAGCGGCGGCTGGTCCGTTCCACATAACGGAGCGATTCCCTGACGTGAGGATGGCGAAATTCATCCCGGTCAGGGAGAGGTTCCCTCCGCCAGAGGCTCAGGTACCAGGGGGCATAGAATCGAGCCAGCTTCAGCACCTCGCGCAAATGCTCCGTCCTTCCTGACTCCGCACTGAGGTATCGTTGTGCCCGATCCAGATGCGGACTCAATCCCTCCCGGGCGACGAAGGGCCGAAGAATGTCCGTGGCCCCTTCACCGATCCGGTACATCTCGGCATCCCGAACCAGCTGCTCGATCCCGAAGGCCGGCTCGCCGCGGCTGCGCTTCGAATCGGCCGTTTCATATCCCATTCCCCCGAAGAGAATCTGGGCATCTTTCAGGAAACGGATCGTGGCCTCGGAACAGAAGATCTTGGCAACGGCGGCCTCGATGCGAACGTCGTAGTCGTGCTCTTCCGCCATCCGCCACACCATCGTGGCCACGGCCTCCATGGCCCAGAGGTCGGCCGCCATGCGACCCAGCCTCATGCGTTGGGTCTGTCGTGCGCTGAGGGGTTTTTGGAACGTCAGCCGTTGATTCGCCCGGTCGAGGGTCGGATGCCAGGCCTGCTTAGCCATGCCCAGGCAAATGGCCGGGATACTGACCGCCCGGCCGACGTTGAGAATGGTAAGTGCATACTTCAGACCTCGGCCGACCTCGCCGATGACGTTGTCCGCCGGAATCCTGACGTTGGTGAAAGTCATGGCGGCGTTTTCGATGCCCCGGCACCCTTCGAACTGGCACCGCTGCCGGATCAAGACCCCCGGCGATCTCATATCCAGAACGAAGGCGGTGTGGACCAATTCTTCTGCTCCTTGGCCGTCCGGGCACGCGACCCACAGCGCCTGCCCCTCCCGTGGTGCTCGTTTGGCCGGAACCCGTGCAATCAGCGTGACATACCGAGCGATCGAGCCGTTGGTGCACCAGAGCTTCTCGCCGTTCACGACGAACGTCGTACCCGCTGAATCCAGAACCGCCTCGGTTTGAATGTGGGCGGCATCCGATCCCGTGATCGACTCCGTCAACGCGAAGGCCGAAACGGCCTCCCGGGCTACGACCGGCAGGTATCGGCGCTTCTGCTCCTCATTGCCGAACAGCAACAGCGGCATCGCAATACCGATGGACTGCGGCACTGCCACCGTCAGGGCGAGGATGTTGCTCCAACTCGCCATGAGCATGAGGGCTCGGCCGTAGTTGGTGTAGGAAAAGCCAAGGCCTCCGTATTGTGCGGGGATTTTCATCCCGAACGCGCCGAGTGCGAAGAGTCCCTTGAGCACGGAATCCGGAATCTTCGCGGTGCGTTCGATTTCGTCAGGATCGACCTCGGTGCGCAGGAATGTTTCCAGCCTGGGCCGGAACCGTTCCCAGACAGCCTGTTGATCCGACGTTTCGTCGAAAGCCGGCAACAGCGAGAAGTCCGGCTTTCCGACGAAGAGGCCCGCCATGAAACTCCGGCCGCTCAGCCGTTCGCGGGCTTCCTCGATCCGCTCCAGGCCTTTGAACAGATGTCCCACCTGAGTCCCTCACGATGTGCGGCACAAGAGCGACGGTTGTGGGACCTCTACGAATCTTGCGGTGAAGTGCCTAAGGACCGGCGCTTCATAGATCATGCTGAGCCCCTGCACCGTCTCCCGATGCTGATACAACTCAGCGATCGATTCCGCGACATAGGTGATCTGCATGTTCGTGTAGACCCGACGGGGAATGGCCAATCGCACCAACTCGAGTTCCGGATGAATCGTTCGCCCGGTGGCGGAATCCTTCTTCCCGAACATCACCGTCCCGATCTCGACCCCCCGGATGCCATACTCCCGATAGAGGACGGCGGCCAGCGCCTGGGCGGGAAACTGCTCCCGCTCCAGGTGAGGAAGAAACTCCCTGGCGTTCAAATAGACGGCATGCCCGCCGATCGGTTTGAGGATCGGCACGCCTGCCTCCTCCAGCATCTCCCCCAGATAGCGGACCTGCCCGATCCGGAAGTTCAGATAGGCCTCGTCCAGCGCCTCCCGCAAACCGCGCGCGATCGCCTCCAGATCCCGGCCCGCCAAACCTCCATAGGTGGGAAAGCCTTCGACCAGGATCAGCATGTTGGTGATCTCCTCTGCCCAACGGTCGTCGTTGAGGCTGAGAAAACCGCCGATGTTCACCAGCCCGTCTTTCTTCGCCGACATGGTGCAACCATCTCCATACGCGAAGAGCTCCTGAGCGATTTCCAGAATCGACTTCTCGGCGTAGCCAGGCTCACGCTCCTTGATGAAAAAACAGTTCTCGGCAAATCGGCAGGCATCGAAAAACAATGGAATGCCGTATCGATTCAACAGTTCCCTCGTCCACCGGATATTCTTCATCGACACCGGCTGTCCGCCGCCGCTGTTGTTCGTGATCGTCAACATGACCAGGGGAATGTGCTCCCGCCCGATCCGCTCGATCGTTTCCTCCAGCCGCACCAGGTCCATGTTCCCTTTGAAGGGGACCTCACAATGAGGGTCGTAAGCCTCATTGATCACCAGGTCGAGAGCGTGAGCCCCTTGGTGCTCGACGTTGGCGCGGGTGGTGTCGAAGTGGATGTTGTTCGGCACGTACATGCCGGGCTTCACGACCGTGGAGAAGAGGAGATTTTCGGCCATGCGCCCTTGGTGGGTGGGAATCACGTGCCGATACCCGAAGATCGAGCGGATCGTTTCCTCAAAATGGTAGTAGTTTCGACTGCCCGCATAGGACTCGTCGCCGAGCATCATGCCCGCCCATTGGTTATCGCTCATGGCGGACGTGCCGCTGTCGCTCAGCAGGTCCACGTACACGCTCTCGGCCGGGACCTGAAACAGGTTGTAGCCGGCTTCACGCAGCAGGCGATCTCGTTCTTCCCGCGTCGTGTAGCGAATCGGCTCGACCACCTTGATCTTGAATGGCTCGGAGGGAAACTTCATGGGGTTGACCTCCTGATACGCGCCAACTCCTTCTTGAATGCCTGCGGGCCGGCGTATTCGAACACATACCGAGTCATGTCGAAGAGCGGAGCAGGGTCCAGGTCTCGAAGCAGTTCCGGCCTCCATGTGATTTCCAGTTGATTGATCATCGTGATCGGTGTCGTGGGCCCGACCATGCCAAGCTGCACCTGCCCGTACGACCGCGAGAAGATGAGGATTTCTCGGTCGAAACTCGCCGTGTTCAAGTCCTGGGCGGCTCCCTGCTGTCGGTAATCTTCCTCGAAGCGTTGGAACGCCGGCGCCCGTTGGAGTTCTTCCCGGAACGCGAAGAAGATCTTGATTCCGGCCCGCTGTTGGTCGTCCATGACCTGAACAGCATCTGCGACGACCGATTCCTGTTGCATCTGTTCGCGCGTCAGCACCAGTAAGCGGCGGATGGCGACCCCGCGTCCGACCGCCGCCTGGTTCGCCAGGAGATAGCTGGGGTAGAGGGCCTCGCCCTTCTTCCAGATGTTCCATCGTTCCATAATGGCGTCGATGGACGTTTCCGCAGTTTGGACGAGTCGGACGGCCTCGGCGTTGGCTTCGGCGCCCTCGTAGAGCAGCGTCTGCGTTTCGAGCTGGCGCAACTCGCGCCCGATGGCGTCGACCTTGCGGGGAATGTACTTGGGATGCTTCGGCACGTGGAGCATCACATCCACCGCCGTGAGCGCCAGGGTCCAGTACTCCTTCGCCTGCCGCGGAGCCTTGTCCTTTTGCGCGATCAGCAACAGCTCGACGGGGTTCTTATCCAGTAGCTTGGCGATTTTGATGCACAGCTCGGGCTTGGGGATCTTCAAGCCCCTTCGCATCAGATTGGCCTCTGGTTGAGCGATTCCGAGCTTTTCGGCCAGTGCATAATCGCTGCTCAGGTCATACCGTTGCTTGATGGATTCGAAATACGAAGACATTTCCGTCATGTACCACTCCAGGCATCGGGGAATCGAACCGTTTCACGCCGCCGGATCTCGTCAGGCCGCATGGGGGCGCAATTCGTGCGGCGTGCGACGGGGAGATCCACTCCGATCCAGCCCCATCCAGAATTCTTCGAGATAGTCGAGAACGGCTGTGACTCCCATCCGAAAATCCTGCCGCTCCGGATCGGAGATCCCACCATCGGCGGCACCTTCGACGGCCGCCACCGCATGCTCCATCGCCTCTTCATGAGTGGCCTCAAGCTCGCGATGGAAGGTGAAATAGGTGAGATCAAGGCAGGGGTGACGGGCGGCACGCAGCTGCATGAGCCCGGGGATCAGTTGATCCCACATGCTGATGGCCATGTTTTCGAGGCCGAAGGACGCCCCCAACGCCATGGCATGATTGCCGTCGCTATAGAGTCGTTCCATGCCTTCGATATACGCACGCGTCGACGGAAGCATGGGACGAGTCATGGCCTCATGGATGTCGATACCCAGCGATCGCAAAAACCTTCGATACAGGAGCTCGTGACGCCGGTGAGCCTCTCCGTCACCCAGTTCGGAATAGAGCACCTTGGTCAGCTCATCCGCCACCTGTTCATCCTCAGTGTTCACAAGCTGAGCAACCAAAATACGGGGGAAAAATCGGGCGAAGCTATAAAACTCTACGGCAAACTCTTTCAGTTCGTCATCGCTCAAATCTCCGAGGCGAAAGCGGTCGAGGTAGGGATTATTGACGGCTCCATGCCGGAGCACCAAGCTCCTCATGTCTTGGTAAAAGGCCATGGACACCTCCCGAATTCTGGTGGATGCACCTGCTGATCGTCCAGGACGAGTCCGCCCCTGCCTTCCAAATGATATTATTTTACTATTACCGTTTCAACAGAGAAACATCTCTGCAGCTCCATTATTGACAGATCCACATAAAACTTTTCCTGACGTACCGACAACTCGCTTGCTTTCCATTCTACTCACGATGATATATTTCTTATATCATTCAATATTGCATTTATGTTATCGTCTGCCTGTCGGGAAGGGCCGCAACCGACACTCACCGGCCATCGGCCTCATCCCCGCCCCACAAAGAGAGGAGGTCTCATCATGCAGGGCACAACCGGAATCGATCACATCACTCTCTGCGTGGAGAATTTGGAGGCCGCGGAATTCCTGTTTACCAAGGTATTGGGATTTGACGTGCTGTGGTCGGCCCGAGACCTCGGCAGCGAGAAATCGTCGATGGACACCGTGGTGGTACAGCGTGGCAGCGCCAGGGTCGCGCTCATGCAGGGTCGCGACAAGGCTTTGCGGTCCCAGATCAACGAATTCATCGACAGGTTCGGACAAGGCGTCCAGCACTTCGCGCTCGAGGTCGACGATATCGAAGCGGTGTGCCGCGAATGGGAGGAGCAGGGCGTGAAGTTCAGCGGCCCTCTCAAAGAAGGGCGCGACGGATTCGGACCGCTCAAGCAGCGGTTCACCTATCCCCTCTTTCCGGCCAGCGGATTGTTTATCGAACTGACTCAGCGTGAGCAGGGGGGAGAGAAGTCCCGGACATTCGTCCGCAGCACCGTCGAATCCCTCTACCGGGACATCGAGCGCGACCAGGCATCCGGTGTTCAACGCACCATCATCGACTATGGGGCAACCGCGGTTCCTAAGAAACGCAAGCCGCTGAAACATGCGTCCTGACCACTGCCTTGCGCCTTCACCGAGGGAGTCGACCATGTACCTTACCAAGAAGGGGAAGGCTCCTCATCAAGCCCATGTCGGAATCCCCGAGGGGCTGTGCGAAGAGGAGCATGGCAGGGAAGGGTTCTCCGGACCGGTCTCGCACCTCTATCGAGCACATCCTCCAACGGCCTGGGTCAGGATCGAGGGCCCGCTGAAGCCTCGCGCCTTTGTATGCAGCATGGTTTCCACGACCGGTTCCAGCGCAATTCCGAATCTTCCCGTGCCCATTATGCAGAGCAAGGACGCGGTCATCTCGCTTTGGCGCCGCACCGACACGATGTCGCACTTCCTGCGGAATGCGGACGGCGACGATGTGTATTTCGTCCATCAGGGGTCCGGACGATTGGAGACAGACTACGGCCTGTTGGCGTATGAGCCGGGCGACTACCTCCTGATTCCCAAAGGCACGACCTACCGCATTCACGTCGACGCGGGACCGTCGCTGTTCGTGATCATCGAAACGCCGACGCCCGTCACCCTGCCGGATCGAGGCCCACTCGGCCAACACGCCCTGTTCGACAAAGGCGTGGTCGTCACGCCGGAGTTAGACGTCGCAGATGCACCGAATGAGCAGAATCAGGAATGGGAAGTGACCATCAAGCGGCAGACCCAATACACCAGAGTGTTCTATCCTTTCTATCCGATGGACGTGGTCGGATGGAAAGGGGATCTCTGGGCGGCCAAGCTCAACGTACGGGACATCCGGCCGGTCACGAGTCCCCGCTATCACCTGCCGCCCAGCGTTCACGGGACATTCCAAGCCGGTGATTGCCTCATTTCCACGTTCGTCCCCCGGCCTCTGGAAAGCGATCCGGAAGCGCTGCGGGTGCCCTTCTATCATCGGAACACGGATTATGACGAAGTACTCTTCTATCACGACGGAGAGTTCTTCAGCCGTGCGGGCATTCAACCGGGCATGTTCACGCTGCACCCTCAAGGCATCCATCACGGGCCGCAGCCGCAAGCCGTCCGGGCCAGTCACGGGAAGACCCACACGAATGAAGTCGCGGTCATGATCGAATCCAAGAGCCCGTTCACAGTGACTGCCGAGTTAGAGAGGATGGAGATCGCCGATTACGCCTTGAGTTGGAGCCGGCCATGAAGCTCGTCACCTTCCGCGTCAGGACACCGGTGGGAACGTTCGCCCGGCTAGGGGCGCTGAGTGGCGAGTCGCTCGTGGATCTCAACATGGCCCATGCGCGATGGCTGGCGGATCAATCCGAAGCTCAACCTCGGCGATTGGCAGACGCGCAGGTGCCGTCGACCATGCTGGAATTCCTCGAAGGGGGGCAGTCCGCAATGGCGGCAGCGCGCAAGGCCATCGACTACGTGGTGAAGCTGGGCCCCACGACCGAAGGCCCGGAAGGAGAGGTCATTTTTTATCTGCCGACTGCGGTCCGACTGGCCCCTCCGCTGCCGAATCCGCCGTCGCTCCGCGACTTTATCGCCTTCGAAGAACACATCGCCGCAACGTCCAAGCGGCGAGGGCAGCCGATTCCGCCGGAATGGTACAAGATGCCTGTCTACTACAAAGGCAATCCCCGTACCATCATCGGTCCAGACGAGGAACTGGCCTGGCCGCTCGACACGGCGAAACTGGATTACGAACTGGAGCTGGCCTGTGTCATCGGCCGCAAGGGTAAGGACGTCCCAGAACGGGATGCCCCGCACTATATCGCCGGCTACACGATCATGAACGACTTCAGCGCGCGGGACATTCAATTCCAGGAAATGGCCTGCCGGCTGGGTCCCGCAAAGGGAAAGGACTTTGCGACTGCCATCGGACCCTGCCTGGTTACTCCCGAGGAAATTGCGGATCTGAAGGCGCTGACGATGGTCGCCAGAGTAAACGGAGAAGAATGGTCACGGGGGCGATTCGGCACGATCCATTGGTCGTTCCCGCAGATGATCGCCCACGTGTCTCGCGGCGAAACGATCTACCCCGGAGACCTCTTCGGCTCCGGCACGGTAGGCGGGGGATGCGGGCTCGAATTGGACCGCTACCTGAAACGGGGCGATGTCGTGGAACTGGAGATTCAACCGATCGGCGTGTTGAGAACCAAGGTGGTGAGCGCATCGCTCCACTAACCACAAAGAGGTCGGATCATGAGCCTCAGCCTCGATGAACGGACTCTCTCCGAGTTGGTGCAGCAGCAGCGTGAGCTCTACGACGGTCCGCTGATCGACCGCAAGCTGGAAGCGATCGTTCGCGACGGCTCCCGGACCACACTCACCAGGCGGGCAATCGTCGACATCTTGCGCAAGTCCCGGTCGGTGTATTTCGATACCCACGTGGAAGTCGTGTCAGGCCATCACACGGCGACCTACCTCCGGTTCGAATCCATCGTCCGCTTTCCCGACGTGATGAAGTTGTTGGCAGCCGACATGGCCGACTGGATCCGGCGAACCTTCCATCACGTGCCGCTGACCGGCATTCTGACCACCGCCTCCGCGGCGCAAACACTCGCTCAGGCCATCGCGGATCAGCTCCGCGACACGATGCCCCTGCGGGTGACCTTGACGCCCTATAGCGGCGAAACCGGACGCATCGGGACGGAAATCGCCACCGGCGCGGTCCACCCACGCGAACGGTTCGTGGCGCTCAACGACGTCACCACGCGGGGCAATTGCGTCAGCAAACTCGGCAAGGTCGTCACCGATCACGGTGGCGGACTCGTCGGCATGATGGTCTTCGCTCGTCGTGACAGCGGCCAGTTCCCGCTCATGAAAGATCTGATTGCGCAATATCCCTTCTACTACGCGACGGATCTGGACATGCCGCAATGGGAACCGGCCCAGTGTCACCTGTGCCGGACACAGCATCCTTTCCTGTCCTGGAGAGACATGCCCGAGTTTTGATCCTGTCCCCACTCTGCGAGGAGGTACTCATGGACCTGGCAGACGTGACGAAAGCAATCAAGCGAGCCGATCTGCTGCAGATGTACTACTACCTCAGGCTCACCCGCGCGCTGGAGGATCGCATCACGGCCCTCTACCGCCAGGGGCGGATCGTCGGCGGCGTCTATACGAGCCACGGGATGGAGGCGATCGCGGTAGGTTACGCGTCGGCGCTCGAGCGCGATGACGTGATCGCGCCCTTCCATCGCGACATGGGCGCCTTTCTGATTCGCGGCTTCTCCCCGGGCGAAATCATCGCCCAGTACCTCGGAAAACGGACCGGCCCGACCAAGGGAAAGGACGGCAACGTACACATGGGCGACTTGAAACGCGGGGTCATCGGGTTCGTGAGCCACCTGGCCGACAACATGCCGGTCGCAACGGGTCTCGCTCTCGCCTTCAAGATCAGGGGCGAATCGCGGGTGGCTTTCGCAGGCACGGGTGACGGCGGAAGCAGCCGCGGTGATTTCCACGAGGCGATGAACTTTGCGGCGGTCCGCAAGCTGCCCGTGGTGTTCTTCTGCAACAACAACCAGTACGCCTACTCGACGCCCATGCGGCTGCAAATGGCGATTACCGACGTCGTCGATCGGGCGAAGGCGTACGGTATGCCCGGCCACATCGTGGACGGAAACGACGTGGCTGCGGTGTACCTGGCTTCGAAGCGAGCAATTGCGCAGGCGCGCGCCGGCGGAGGTCCCACATTTTTGGAATTCAAAACGATGCGAATGCACGGGCATTCCGAACATGATCCGGCAAAGTATGTCCCGCGCGAGTTGCTGGAGGAATGGAAGAAGAAGGACCCGATCCTGAAAGCCGAACGATGGCTCATCGAGCTCGGCTACGCCAATGAGAGCTATTTCCGCGACGTGGAGGAGCGGGCGAAAAAAGACGTCGAGGCCGGCGTTGAGTTTGCCGAGCAGAGTCCCTTGCCGGATGGTCCCGAGGTCCTGGAGGGCGTCTTTGCAGAAAAGGCCGACAGCTATTAGCTGATCGCGAACCGCGTGGGAAGGAGTACCCATGACGACAACGGCGGCAGTCACCGGCGAAGTGACCTACCTGGAAGCAATCTCCCAGGCCCTGGACGAAGAAATGACGCGGGATGAACGGGTGTTCCTCATGGGGGAGGACATCGGCACCTACGGCGGGGCCTTCAAGATCACCGAAGGCTTTCTCCAGAGGTACGGAGAATGGCGTGTGCTCGATACGCCATTGGCCGAATCCGGCTTCGTGGGAGCGGCCATCGGCGCAGCGATGATGGGCCTGCGTCCCGTGGTGGAGATGCAGTTCGCAGATTTCATCTCCTGTGCGTTCGACCAGATCACGGAGGTCGCGGCAAAGAACCATTATCGATGGGGAGCGGCCGTACCGATGGTGATCCGTGCTCCGTTCGGCGGTGGGGTTCACGGCGGTCCGTTCCATTCGGAATGCCCGGAAGGTTGGTTTTTCCACTCTCCCGGTCTCAAGCTGGTGGCCCCCTCCACGCCCTACGACGCCAAGGGTCTTCTCAAGGCCGCGATTCGAGACCCCAACCCGGTCATCTACTTCGAACACAAATTTCTGTACCGGCGGATCAAGGCAACCCTGCCGCACGAAGACTTCGTGGTCCCGATCGGCAAGGCGGACATTAAGCGACCAGGCAACGACCTCTCCGTCATTACCTATGGTGCGATGGTGCACCTGGCGCTGGAAGCGGCCCAGTTCTTGGCGAAAGAAGGGGTCGACGTGGAAGTGGTTGATCTCCGCACGCTGAGCCCGCTCGATAAAGATACGATTTACGCATCGGTACGAAAAACCAGCAAAGCCATCATGCTGCATGAAGACAACAAAACCGGCGGGATCGGCGCCGAGATTGCCGCGCTGCTGGCAGAGGAATGTTTTGACTTTTTGGACGGGCCGATTGTGCGCATCGCCGCACCGGACACACCCGTCCCCTTCAGTACGCCTTTGGAAGAGTACTTTCTTCCAAAGACCAGCGACATCGTGGCGGCTGCCCGCAAACTGGCGGCGTATTGAGAGAGGTAGCAATAGGCACTCGGCTATCAGCCGTCAGTTCCGGAGAGAGCTGCCAATGCTGAACGCTGACGGCTGAAAGCCGAACGCTCGGATAACGACCATGGCGACCGACATCATCATGCCCCAGCTCGGAGAAAGCATCGCCGAAGGAACCGTCGTGAAGTGGCTCGTTCCGGTCGGGGACACCGTGCAGAAGGACCAACCCTTGCTGGAGGTGGAAACGGAAAAGGTGACGCTCGAGATTCCCTCACCAGCCACCGGCCGGTTGACCGAAGTGGTTGTCGAACAGGGGAAGACGGTTCCGGTGGGGACCCTGCTGGCGCGGATCGACAGCGCGCCCCCAAGCGAAATCATCAACCGCGTCGGCGGGGTCGTGGTCCGTCCCGTGGGACAGACGGCCGAAGGTCACGAGCACCTGTCGCCGGCGGTTCGGCAACTCGCAAAGGAGCACGGGGTGGACCTCGCCCACGTCAAGGGAACCGGAGCCGAAGGGCGAGTGACCAAGAAGGACCTGCTGGACTTCCTTGCGGCTCATGAGCCATCAACCGCCCAAAAGCAGACGCCGGCGCCCGGTCCTTTTGCGACCGACAGGGTGCTGCCCCTGACGCAGATGCGCAAGACGATCGCCGAGCGGATGCTCAAGAGCCGGCAGACCTCAGCCCATGTGACGACGGTGTTCGAGGCGGACTTCTCGAACGTCGCCAAATTTCGGGAAGGGAGGAACTTCACGTACCTGCCCTTTGTTATTCGAGCCGTGACCAAGGGCCTTCGAGACGTGCCGATCGTGAACTCCTCTTGGGGTGAGACCGGCATCATCATCAAGAACGACATCCATATCGGGATCGCCACGGCGTTGGAAGACGGACTGTTGGTGCCGGTCATCCGACATGCCGACCACAAGGGCCTAAGGGACTTGGCGGGAGAACTCGCCGATTTGGCGGAACGGGCGCGATCCAAACAGTTGCAGCCCGACGAAGTGCAGGGAGGAACGTTCACGATCACGAATCACGGCGGCTTCGGCAGCCTCTTCAGCGCGCCGATCATTCAACAACCGCAAATCGCCATCCTGGGCGTCGGCGCCGTCCAGAAGCGAGCCGTAGTCATCAATGACGCCATCGCGATCAGAGCGATGGGGTATCTGAGCCTGTCGTTCGATCACCGCGTCATCGACGGGGCGACTGCCGATCGGTTCATGACCAAGATCAAAACCTATCTCGAACAAAGCGATTGGGAGAAGCACCTGTGAACAGGAAAGAGCAGGCCGTCATTGTCAGCGCCGTACGAACCCCGATGGGAAGTTTCAACGGGATCTTCAGTTCCGTGTCGGCCACACAACTGGGCAGCACGGCCATCGCCGAGGCCCTGAAGCGAATTCATCTGCCCCCCGAACAGGTGAACGAGGTCTTGATGGGCTGCGTCTTGAGCGCGGGCCTCGGGCAGGCACCGGCCAGGCAAGCCTCGATCGGCGCCGGCATACCGGATTCGGTCGGCGCCACCACGGTCAACAAGGTCTGCGGGTCCAGCCTCAAAACCGTGATCGTGGCGGCGCAGGCGATCGCGCTCCGCGAAGCGGGCATCGTCGTGGCAGGCGGAATGGAAAACATGACCCGCGCCCCCTATCTCCTGGAGAAGGCGCGGCAGGGGTATCGCTTGGGACATGCCGAGTTGGTGGACAGTCTGATCAAGGACGGCCTGTGGGATGTATACAACCAGTTCCATATGGGCAAGGGCGGAGAGCGCTGCGCGGCTAAGTACAAGCTCACCAGGCAGGAGCTCGATGACTACGCGTTGGAAAGTTACCGTCGTGCCCGGCAGGCCATTGCAACCGGCGCGTTCAAACAGGAAATCGTGCCGGTGGAGGTGCCGCAGCGGAGGGGCGCACCGCTGATCGTCTCTGAGGACGAAGAACCGAATCGGGTGGATCTCAGCAAGATGCGCGACCTGAAGCCGGTCTTCCAGGATGACGGTGTGCTGACCGTCGGCAATTCACCCTCCTGCAACGACGGGGCTGCCGCGCTGGTGATCATGGCGGAGACAGAAGCCGCGAGACTCGGGCTGGCTCCGATGGCCCGCATCGTCGGGTACGCCGGAGCGGCGCTCGCTCCCGAGTGGTTCACGATTGCGCCGGTGGAGGCGATCAAGCTGGTGCTCAAGAAGACGGGGCTCTCGATCGGAGAGATCGACCTGTTTGAAATCAATGAGGCGTTCTCCGCTGTGTCGCTTGCCATCAACCGGGAATTGGGCCTCGATGAGAAGAAGGTCAACGTGCACGGAGGAGCCGTCGCGCTGGGGCACCCGATCGGGGCTACCGGGGCGCGCATCCTCACGACCCTCCTCTATGCCATGGCGGACCGAGGGCTCCGTCGAGGACTGGCCAGCCTCTGTATCGGCGGGGGAGAAGCGTTGGCGATCGTTGTGGAAAGGGCGTGAGAGCTTAGACGGCAGACGAAGGCGCAAGGGCACGAGCATACGCTTGGGACTTCGTCTCCCTTCTCACGTCTGACGTCTCACGGCACTGTGATGACTATTGATGACATCGAAACCATCGGCATCGTCGGAGCCGGCCAGATGGGGCGCGGCATCAGCCAGGTCTGCGCCACAGCCGGCTTCGAAGTGCTGCTCGTCGATGTCGCGGAACCGCCCCTCACGGAGGGTGTGGCCAAGATCCGCGCCGGCCTGGAACGGGCCGTCGAACGGGGCAGCCTCACCGCCGGCCAGGCAGGGAAGGTCATGGCCATGATCCATCCGCTCGTGGGGCTTGAGCGGCTACAAGAGGCCGACCTCGTCATAGAGGCCGTTCCCGAAAACCTCGTGATCAAACAGGAAATCTTTGCCGAGCTGCACCGCGTCTGCCGGCCTCATGCCATTCTGGCCAGCAATACGTCGTCCATCTCGATCACGACTCTCGGCACGGCCTCCGGCCGATCGGACCTGGTGGTCGGACTGCACTTCATGAACCCCGCGCCGGTCATGCGGCTGGTCGAGGTCGTCCGCGGCCTGGACACCTCCGAGCATACGATGAACGTGGCGCTCGACCTCGTCAGGCTGTTGGGGAAAACCCCCGTCGTAGCCAAAGACGTGCCGGGCTTCATCGTCAACCGTGTCCTCATTCCCATGATCAATGAGGCAATCTTTGCACTCGAAGAAGGGGTGGCCTCAGCCGAGGACATCGACTTGGCCATGACGACGGGAGCAAACCATCCGGTTGGACCGCTGGCGCTGGCCGACCGCATCGGGTTGGACACGGTGCTGGCTATCTGCGAGGTGCTGCACCGAGACCTGGGCGATCCTAAATTTCGCGCCGCTCCCCTGCTCCGCCGGTACGTTGCGGCAGGCCGCTTGGGGCGCAAGACGGGCCATGGATTCTACGTCTATCAGAAGCATACGACCGACAGCCCTCAACTCTCAGCGCAGACGAAACGCTGACGGCTGATCGCTGGCGGCACGTCTCTCCGCGGGGGAGACCATGCAGGAACGAAAATCTCGATTCAGCTCCCTGTCGGGTCTCGACATCGATCGTCTCTACGAGGGTCGAGACCTGAAGGACTGGGCGCCCGAGAAGGATCTCGGGGCTCCGGGGGCGTTTCCCTATACCAGGGGCGTCTACCCCACCATGTATCGCGGTCGGCTCTGGACGATGCGCCAGTTTGCCGGGTACGGATCCGCCACCGACACCAATCGCCGCTTCAAGTATCTTCTGCAGCACGGGCAGACCGGACTGAGTGTGGCCTTCGACATGCCCACGTTGATGGGCCTTGACGCGGACGATCCTCGCGCCCATGGGGAGGTCGGCCACTGCGGCGTCGCGGTCTCGTCACTGGCGGACATGGAATGCCTCTTCGATGGAATTCCGCTGGATCAGGTCACCACGTCGATGACGATCAACGGCCCGGCCGCGGTGATCTTCGCCATGTACCTGGCCCTGGCCGAGAAGCGGGGGATTCCGATCGAGCGTCTGGGTGGCACCCTACAGAACGACATCCTGAAGGAGTACATCGCGCAGAAGGAGTGGCTCTTCCCGCCCGAACCATCCCTGCGCCTCATTACAGATACGATCGCCTTCTGCGTGCAACAGGTTCCCAAATGGCATCCGATCAGTATCAGCGGCTACCACATCCGGGAAGCGGGATCGACCGCCGTCCAGGAACTGGCCTTTACCCTCTATGACGGCCTCACCTATGTCGAGGCGGCCGTGAAGGCCGGACTGGACGTGGACAGTTTCGCCCCGCAGTTGTCCTTCTTTTTCAACTCCCATAACGACTTTTTCGAAGAGATCGCAAAGTTCCGGGCGGCTCGCCGGCTGTGGGCCCGTGAGATGACCCGCCGCCATCGCCCACACGATCCGCGGTCCCTCCAACTGCGCTGCCATGCGCAAACTGCCGGCTGTTCGCTGACGGCGCAGCAACCGATGAACAACGTGGTTCGCACGACGGTCCAGGCGCTCGCGGCCGTCCTCGGAGGGGTCCAGTCGCTGCACACCAATTCGATGGACGAAACCCTCGCGCTGCCTTCGGAAGAGGCCGTGAAGCTCGCGCTGCGCACACAGCAGATCCTCGCTCAGGAAAGCGAAATCACGAACAGCGTGGATCCCTTGGGAGGCTCGTACTACGTCGAAGCGTTGACGAACCGGTTGGAGGAAGCCGCGCTGGATTACTTCCGCCGGCTGGAGGAACTCGGAGGGATGGTGAAAGCCATCGAGAGCGGCTACCCGCAACGGGAGATTCTCGAAGCTTCGCAGCGGTTTCAACGCGAGGTCGAACGGAAGGAGCGGATCATTGTCGGCCTCAACGACTACGTCGAACCGGAAGAGCGTCCGATTCCGATTCTCAAGGTGGGGCCGGAAGTGGAACGCGAACAGGTCTCCCAGCTCGCCGATCTCCGGAAATCGCGCGATCCCTTCAGGATGGCCGGCGCGGTGGAGGAACTGCAGGAAGCGGCTTCCTGCGGAGAAAACGTCATGCCGTGCCTGATCGAAGCGGTGAAGGCCAAGGCGACGCTGGGCGAGGTGTGCGCCGCGCTCAAGGAAGTGTTCGGAACGTACCGGGAGCCGATTGTGTTGTAGAAGCGCTCAGATGTCAGCAATAAGCCATCACCTTGACTCAGGTATTCGAGAATCTCCGGCTGAGCGCTGATAACTGAAGGCTGAATGCTCGGTGAATGTATGAAACTCGGCGAATTTGACATCTATCCGGTTACCGACGGCCGGTTCCGGCTGGACGGAGGAGCGATGTTCGGCGTCGTGCCCAAAGTCCTCTGGGAGAAATGTTGCGAGGCCGACGGGCTGAACCGCATCCCGCTCAGCCTGACGTGCCTGCTGATTCGAGCAAGAGGGAAGAACATCCTGGTGGATACGGGGCTGGGGTCCAAGGAAGACGAGAAATTTCATCGGATGTTCGCCGTCGATCGGACCCCGACGCTGCTCGACTCGCTGAAGCAGCTCGGCGTCGGTCCCGAAGACATTCATCTGGTCATCAACACCCATCTTCATTTCGACCATGCGGGCGGCAATACCGTGAGAGGAGAGGAGGGATCGCTTGCCCCGACCTTCCCTAAGGCCCGCTATGTCGTCCAGCGGGGCGAGTTTGAGGATGCAACCGGCGCCAACGAGCGGACCAAGACCAGTTACCGCCGGGATAACTTCACGCCGATCGCACATCGCAACCAGTGGGAATTCTTGGATGGAGACAGCGAGATCCTTCCGGGGATCAAGACCGTCGTCACCGCCGGCCACACTCGCTGCCATCAGGGCGTCAGAATCGAGTCGCAGGGACATGTCGCGTTCTTCCTCGGCGACTTGATCCCGACCGTTTCTCATCTTCCGCTCCCCTACATCATGGGTTACGACCTGTTCCCAATCCAAACCCTGGAGGCCAAGCGCCGGCTCCTGGATCACGCCGTCGAGGAGCACTGGTTGCTGCTGTTCGAGCACGACCCGCTGGTCCAGGCAGGACAAGTCACCAAGGACCGTGACGGCAAGTACATGCTTCGGGAGGTGAAGGTATGGCAGTAGCGACGAAGCCTCTCCGCGTCCTGGTCGGAAAAGTCGGACTCGATGGGCACGACCGAGGCGTGAAGCTGATTGCGCGCGCGTTACGGGACGCCGGGATGGAGGTCATTTATACGGGGTTGCATCAAACACCGGAGGTCGTGGTGAGCACGGCGATTCAGGAAGACGTGGATGCCATCGGCTTGAGTATCCTCTCGGGCGCGCACAATACGCTGTTTCGCCGGGTACTGGAATTGCTGAAAGACCAGGGGGCCGAGGACATCGTCCTGTTCGGAGGCGGGATCATCCCGGATGAGGACGTACCAGGGCTCAAGGCTGCCGGAGTGAAGGCCTTGTTCAGACCAGGGGCTGCCATGCACGAGATCGTCGAGTTCGTCAAAGGACTCCAACCGCACGAATGAGGCACCATGCGTATCCTTTCGACCTCAGTCGTCAGCACGGCCGATGAGTTTGCCTCCAATCGGGTTCACTACGAGGGCCTGATGGCGGACCTCCAGAAGCGCCTCACCGTTGCCAGGGCCGGAGGACCGGACGAAGCCGTCGCGCTGCACAAACAACGCGGCAAGCTGACCGCCCGGGAGCGCATCGCGGCCTTGCTCGATCGGGACACACCCTGGTTGGAGCTCAGTCCCCTTGCCTCCATGGGAATGCATGAGGACCATGTTCCCGCAGCCGGCATGATCACCGGCGTCGGTTACGTCTCCGGGAGACCCTGCGTCATTGCCGCAAATGACGCCACCGTCAAAGGCGGCACCTATTTCCCGATGACGATCAAGAAGCACCTTCGGGCACAGGAAATCGCCCTCGAAAATCGGTTGCCGGCCATCTATCTGGTCGATTCCGGAGGGGTCTTCCTACCCATGCAGGCAGACGTCTTCGCCGACAAGGACCATTTCGGGCGCATCTTCTACAACCAGGCACGCATGTCCGCGCTCGGCATCCCTCAGATCGCCGCCGTGATGGGGATGTGCACAGCAGGCGGCGCCTACGTTCCCGCGATGTGCGACGAAAACGTCATCGTGAAAGGCACCGGCACCATCTATCTGGGTGGTCCGCCGCTGGTCAAGGCTGCGACCGGCGAGGACGTCACGGCCGAAGAACTGGGCGGGGCCGACCTTCACACCAGGCTCTCCGGCGTCAGCGACCATCTGGCGGAAGACGACCACGACGCCTTGGAAATCTGCCGGTCGATCGTGGAGATGCTCCCTCGGCGACCCGCCGCACGAAAACCAGGGCCGATCGAGGAACCACGCTACCAGGCCCGCGACCTCTATGGAATTATCCCGAGCAGTCCGCGACAGACCTTCGACGTGCGGGAGGTGATCGCCCGCCTGGTGGACGGCAGCCGATTCCATGAATTCAAGGCGCGGTACGGTCGCACGCTGGCCTGCGGATTCGCCCGCTGGATGGGGCATCAGGTCGGGATTGTCGCCAACAACGGGGTGCTCCTGTCAGAAGCCGCATTGAAAGGGGCGCACTTCGTGCAACTCTGCAGCCAGCGTCGCCTGCCGCTCGTGTTCCTGCAGAACATCACCGGCTTCATGGTCGGCAAGGACTACGAGGCTCGCGGCATCATCAAAGACGGAGCCAAGATGGTGCAGGCAGTGGCGACCGCCGACGTCCCGAAGTTGACGATCATCATCGGGGCCTCTCACGGCGCCGGTAACTATGCCATGTGCGGGCGAGGGTATGGTCCGCGGTTTCTGTTTCTTTGGCCGAATGCCCGCACCTCCGTGATGGGAGCGCAACAGGCGGCCGAGGTCCTGGTGACCGTCAAGCAGCAGCAGCACGCCCGTGACAAGGCTCCCTTCGCTCCCGAAGAGCAGCGCAAGATACGCGAAACCACGCTGGCCCAGTACGAACGGGAAAGCAGTCCCTATTTCAGCACGGCCCGTCTCTGGGACGACGGCATCATCGATCCTCTGGAAACCAGAAGAATCCTCGGTCTGTGCCTTGACGTGGTCCTGACGACTCACATTCGCGGGTCGCTGGCGCCCGTCTTCCGCATGTGAGGCGTCCATGCAGCAGCACACCTCGATCCTAGTCGAGTCGCACAAGGGCCTGGCGCGGGTGACACTGAATCGGCCGCACCGCCGAAACGCGTTCGACACCGGCATGGTCGCCGAACTCTGCGAATCATTCCGGCACTTGGGGGCGGAGGCTTCGGTACGCGCAATCGTGATCGCCGGTGCCGGATCGGTCTTCTGCGCCGGAGCCGATCTCCGCTGGATGGGAGCGGACCGGACCGTTTCAACGCCGGAGGCAGAGCAGGATGCCAAGAACTTGCTGGCGATGTATCGAGCCATCGACGAATGTCCCTGTCCGGTGATCGGGCGCATACAGGGTGCCGCCTACGGAGGAGGGGTCGGTTTGATCGCCGTCTGCGACGTCGTGGTTGCGGCGGTGGACGCGACCTTTGCTCTCAGCGAGGTGCGTCTGGGATTGATCCCTGCCGTGATCAGCCCGTTCCTGCTTCGGAAGTCCGGCGAGTCGTTCGTGCGAAGGTACTGCCTGACCGGCGAACCGTTTTCCGCTGCGACGGCCAGGGAAGTCGGCTTAGTCCACGACGTGGTTGAACCGGCCGCGCTCGATGCCCGGGTCAATGAACTGTCTGACACGATCCTGCACCTCGCACCTCAAGCCGTGCGGGAGACCAAGGCCTTGGTCCGTCAGCTCCATGGCCTGCCCGACGACCAGCAGTGGAGGGTGTGCGTCGAACAGAACGTCCGGGCCCGCCTGTCGGAAGAAGCACGGGAAGGACTCCGGGCCTTTCACGAACGACGCCCGCCCGTCTGGACTTCATCCGCCGACGGTGGAGTGACGCCATCTACTGAAGGGACATCACGCGATGTCGCAAGCCGACGGACATAGCCCGGTCTCGCCCGCGATCCGCATCATCGAAGTGGGTCCGCGGGACGGCCTGCAACACGAATCGAACCTTGTGCCGACGGCAACCAAGGTCTCCTTCGTGAACGCCCTCTCGCGAACCGGCGTGGCGGAAATCGAAGCGGGGTCATTCGTCTCCCCTCGGGCGATCCCGCAGTTGGCGGATTCTGATGCGCTCTTTACGCTGATCGAGCGGCGGCCGGGAGTGATCTACTCCGCGCTCGTGCCGAATGAGCGGGGATTCGAGCGGGCCAGGGCCGTGGCGGTGAGCAAGATCGCCCTGTTTACGGCCGCTTCCGAGTCGTTCACCCAACGCAACATCCACTGTACGATCCGCGAATCGATCGAGCGGTTCAAGCCGGTGGTCTCCGGTGCCAAACGGGACGGGATGACCGTGCGTGCATACATTTCCACCGCCACCCATTGCCCCTTCGAGGGCCCTGTTGCGCCCTCGCGCGTCGTCGACGTGTTGCGCCGCCTGCTTGACCTCGGGGTGGAGGAGATCTCGCTGGGAGACACGATCGGGAAGGCCGCTCCCCCCGACGTTCGAAGACTGCTGGATGCCGTGAGGCCGCACCTGGGCCCAACCGACCTCTCGCTGCACTTCCACGACACGTACGGCATGGCCGTCGCCAATGTACTGATCGCCTGGGCGGAATACGGGATCACGGCCTTCGATACGTCGGCCGGCGGACTCGGGGGCTGCCCATACGCCCCCGGTGCCTCGGGGAACGTGGCGACCGAAGATACCGTGTATGCCTTGAAGGCCACCGGCGCGGTCGTCCGCGTGGATGAGCAACTGGTGGCGGCGGCGGCCCGACAGTTGGAAGGCGTCCTGATGCGCCCTCTCTCGTCGCGGCTCTCGCGCGTGTCGGAGTCGCCGGCTGGTGTGAGCGGATGATATGACCATTGCGGCCCAACGACAGCAGACAAGAGCCGAATCTGCCCTCACCCTTGCCGAGCAGGTCAGGGCGGGGCAGGTTCGCGCGGTCTCGCGATTGATCAGTCTGCTGGAGGACCAGGACCCGGGCGGCACGGCCGCCTTGCACCATCTGGCCTCGTCGTCGGAGGTCGCCACCGTGATTGGGATCACCGGTTATCCGGGCGCCGGGAAGAGCAGCCTTATCGATCGACTCGTGGCCGCCTACCGTCGCCTGGGTATGAAAGTCGGGGTGCTGGCGGTCGACATCAGCAGCCATATCACGGGCGGCGCGCTGCTGGGAGACCGCATCAGGATGCAGGAGCATTCCCTGGATCGCAACGTGTACATCCGAAGCATGGCCACTCGTGGGCAGGCCGGGGGCATGGCTCGAGCCACCGGCGATGCCGCGAAGGTGCTGGGAGCGGCCGGCTACAACGTGATCCTGATCGAGACGATCGGTGTGGGTCAGAATGAAGTGGACGTGATGGATGTCGCCCAGACGGTCTTGGCCGTCGTGGCGCCTGGTCTGGGGGACGAAGTGCAGGCCATGAAAGCCGGCCTGCTGGAAATGGCGCACATCGTCGTCGTGAACAAAGGGGACCAAGCGGGCGCGGACGCCACGTTGCGGGATCTCCGCGAGTGGTACCCGACCGTGCTTCGCACCGTGGCCATGACCGGCGAGGGGCTGCCGGACCTCCTCGCCGCGATCGCCGCACACCAACGACTGCGGGATCTTGGCCGCGATGCCGGTCCGACCGCACGAACATCAACCGGCCTTTGAACAGCGAGGGACGTGATGCCCCACCAACTGCTGACGATCTCGCACCATCTCGCACGGGTGACATTGCACAACCCGCCGGCCAACGTGCTCAACCTGGATGTCCTCAAGGAACTGGAACAGGTTCTGAATGGGCTCGAAGAGGACGACTACGTTCGGGTGGTGATCATCACCGGCACCGGACGGTTCTTTTGCGCCGGCGCCGACGTGAATGAACTGGCCCACCTCCGCAGTGCCCACGGGGGATCGGAGTTCGCCCTGCGCGGCCAGTCGCTGTTCAATCGGATCGAACGCTTGAACAAACCCGTCCTCGCCGCCATCAACGGCACCTGTGTCGGCGGCGGACTCGAACTGGCCCTGGCGTGCCACGTTCGCGTCGCGGCGGAAGGCATCCAACTCGGATTACCGGAAGTGAAACTCGGCCTTATCCCCGGCTTCGGCGGGACCCAACGACTGCCGCGCGTCGTCGGGGCCTCCAAGGCGGCGGAGATGATCCTCACTGGCGAAAGTGTCTCGGCGGAGGAGGCGTGGCGCATCGGCCTGGTGAGTCGAGTGGTACCGTCCCGGGACCTCCTCGACCAGACGGCAGCCCTCGCCTCCCAGATCGCGTCGCGCGGCAAGGACGCCGTCGAAGCGACGCTCCATGCGATCAGGGGTGGACTCGACATTCCCCTCTCCGAAGGCTTGGCCCGGGAGGCGGAACTGTTCGGCCGGTTGTGTGCGACGCCCGAGAAGCAGGAGGCGGTTCAGGCGTTTCTCGAAAAACGGCAAACCAAATTCGCGGATGTGTAAGGACGTGTGGTGAGGCACTCGATGCTGGCGGATCGCTTGGTCCGGTACTGTCGCACCCTCTGCTACGACGACTTGCCCGACGCCGTCGTGCATGAAGTCAAACGTCGCGTGCTCGATAGCCTGGCCTGTGCCTTCGGCGCCTGGCACGCACAGCCCTGTCGGATCGCAAGACGGGTCGCCGAGTCGGTCACGGTGCGGGACGGCGCCACGGTCTGGGGCACCAAACACAAAACGCTGCCCGAGCTGGCCACCTTTGCGAACGGAACAGCCGTTCGGTATCTCGATTTCAACGATACCTACCTCGCCAAGGAACCGGCGCATCCTTCGGACAACCTGGCGGCGGTGTTGGCGGCCGGAGAACTGGCCCACGCCTCCGGCAAGCGTGTGATTCAAGCCATCGCACTGGCCTATGAGGTCCAATGCCGTTTGTGCGATGCCGCGGCATTGCGACCGCGCGGCTGGGACCACGTGACCTACGGTCCCTTCTCTTCGGCGCTCGCCGCAGCCAAGGTGATGAAGCTGACCGATGTCCAGACGTTGCACGCGGTCAATCTGGCCGGTGTCGCGAACGTTGCACTGCGACAGACTCGCGTCGGCGACCTGTCCATGTGGAAAGCCTGCGCCTTCGCGAACGCCGCGCGCAATGCGGTCTTCGCGGTCCGGCTGGCGCAACAGGGCATGACGGGCCCTTCTCCGATCTTCGAAGGCGAGAAAGGTTTCATGAAACTCGTCTCAGGACCGTTCGAGCTGCCGGCGCTCGGGGGCGAGAAGGGGCCGAATGGGCCAGCCCCCTTCATGATCCTGGACACATACATCAAACATTATCCGGTTGAATACCACGCACAGACGGCGGTGGAGGCGGCACTGGAGGTCCGCGAGGATCTCCTCAATGCAGAAGGAAGCGATGCCCCGGCTGCCGTCACGGACATCGAGATCGGCAGTTACGACGTGGCGATCGAGATCATCGGGCGCGACCCGGAAAAATGGAAACCGCAGACGCGAGAGACCGCCGATCACAGTTTCCCCTACTGTGTGGCCGTCGCGTTGCTGGACGGGAAGGTGACGCTGCATTCGTTCGAGCCCAAACGGATCGCCGATGAGGTCCTGGCGCAGTTGATGCAGAAGATACGCGTGCGGTCGATCCAGGATTTCAACGCCCTCTACCCCCAGGCCATGCCGACCCGCCTCACCGTCAGGACGAAGACGGGAAACAGCTACGTCCGGCAGATCGACTACCCCTTGGGCCATCCCAAGCATCCGATGTCCGACCGTGACCTCGAAGAGAAGTTTCACCTGTTGGCCTCCGGAAAACTGGGAAAAGACCGCATGAAACGGCTCATCGGCCTGGTCTGGAGGCTGGACCAAGTCAGGGATATCAGCCTGTTGATGTCACTCGTGAGAACGAGCCGAAGGTGACCGATGGCGCGCAATCAGCCAGTTAGCCGAACGCGAGCCCTGCGTGACCTGATCGAGAAGCGGACGGTTGCCGTGCCCGGGGCCTTTAATGCGCTGACAGCGCTCCAGATCGAACGCGCCGGCTTCGAAGGGGTCTATGTGTCAGGCGCCGGGCTCTCTGCCGCCCGAGGCCTGCCGGATGTGGGACTGCTGTCCCTCGCGGAAGTGGCTTCCGACGCGGCGGCGATCGCCGGGGTTGTGACGATCCCGACCATCGTTGATGCCGACACAGGGTTCGGTCCTCCGCTCTCGGTGATGCGTGCCGTGAAACTATTCGAGCAGGCTGGTGTGGCCGGCATGCAGATCGAGGATCAGGAACTCCCGAAGAAATGCGGACATCTTCCCGGAAAACGACTGGTCGGGACCGGCGAGATGGTGGGCAAGATTCGCGCGGCCTGCGATGCTCGGCAGGATCGAGATTTTCTCATCATCGCCCGCACGGACGCACCCGCCGTGGAAGGCATAGAGCACGCGGTGCGTCGGGCGAAGGCTTACCTGGAGGCCGGGGCGGACGCCATTTTTCCGGAGGCCCTCGAGTCCCGGGACGAATTCCGATCCTTCGCCCGGCAGTTGGCCGGCGACGGAACAATCCCGCTCGTCGCCAACATGACCGAGTTCGGAAAGACCCCGTACCTAAGCCTGGGAGAATTCGAGGATCTGGGCTATCGCTTGGTGTTGTTCCCGGTCACGGCGCTTCGGGTCGCGACCAAGGCAGTCGAACAGTTGCTCCTCGAATTGAAAATGGCCGGCACGCAGCGCCGGTTCGTGGACGGGATGCAAACCAGGCAAGAGTTGTACGACCTGCTGCGCTATGACGCCTACGAAGAACGGGATCGGCACTACCACTCGGAGGATGGCCATCATGCCGATGATTGAGACGAGCAAGATCGCAGCCTACAGCCCGGGCCTGGATGGGGTGATCGCCGGGGAGACGGAGCTCTGTCATGTGGACGAAGGGGAAGCCGGGCTGACTTACCGCGGCTATGCCATCACCGACCTGGTGGAGCATGGTTCCTTTGAAGAGGTGGCCCATCTGTTGCTGTTCGGGAAGCTGCCGAATCGAATTGAGTTGAAAGATTTTCAGGCGCGGGTGGTCTCCTCGTCGACCCTTCCTCAACCGACCGAAGCCTTTCTGACTGCCGTTCCGGCCACAGCGCATCCGATGGATGTACTCCGAACCGGCGTCTCGCTCCTCGGGCTGACGGATCCGGATGAGGCGGACAACTCGCACGAGGCGAACGTCCGGAAATCGATCCGCCTGCTCGGACAGATCCCGCTCCTGATCACGACTGCGCATCGCCGGAGGCATGGGAAGCCTCGTGTGGAACCCCGGTCCGATCTGACGTTTGCGGAGAACCTCCTCTTCCTGCTGACCGACCGGCAAGGAGACGCGACTGCGACCGCCATGGCCCGGGTGCTGGACCTGTCACTGACGCTCTATGCGGAACACGAATTCAATGCCTCCACGTTCTCTGCCCGCGTGACGGCTTCCACGATGACCGATCTTCATTCCGCGGTCACCTCGGCGATCGGCACGTTGAAAGGACCGCTGCACGGGGGGGCCAATGAGGCCGTCGCCGACATGTTCCTGACGATCGGGCAACCTGAGCGTGCGGAGCGCTGGGTGCGGGACATGGTGGCCGGCAAACGGCGGATCATGGGTTTCGGACATCGCGTGCTCAAGAAAGGCGATTCCCGCTCGGCCATCATTCAACGGCACGCCGACACCTTGAGCAGCCTGTGCGGCGATCGCCGCTGGTACGAGATTGCAAGCCTCGTCGAACGCGTCATGCAACGGGAGAAGGGCCTGTATCCGAACCTCGATTTCTATACGGCGGTGGCCTATCTGCTCATGGGCATTCCGCGGGATCTCTATACGCCGCTCTTCGTGTGCTCCCGCATCACAGGCTGGTGCGCACACGTGATCGAGCAACAGGACCACAACCGACTGATCCGTCCGCGGGCCTTGTATACAGGCCCACCCTTGCAAACTTATGTCCTCCTCGATCGCCGTCGCTGACCAGATTGCCCAGGCGCGGCAGCAGGAAGGCGACTCTTTCCCGCTACCCTGGAATTCGTTCGCGGATTTTTTCGAGTCCCGTATCAGCGATCCCGCCCTAACCCAACGCTCCTGCCTGACCTATTGCGACGACGATCGCGCGCTCCGCCGCGAGTACAGCTATGCGGAGTTCGGGGCGGCTGTCGAACGAATGATGGCCTTTCTGCGCGACCGGGTCGGACTGGGCCCGGGGGAACGTCTTGCTACGGTTCTGTTCAACCATGATTTGACGGTCGTGGTCTATTTCGCGGCCTGGCGTCTGGGCCTGACGCTCGTGCCGCTGAACATCGAGGAGTCGAAGGACAAGAAACGCTTCATCCTCGAACACGCCGAGTGTTCGGCTGTGTGCTGTTGGGAAGACCGGCTGGACGAAATCATGGAGCTTCAAACGGAGGTACCAGCCCTCCGACGGATCATTGCCTTCACGGATACCCGATACAGGGAAGTGCAGCGTTGTGAAACGAGTCAGACCTGCGACGGCCGACTTTCGACTCCCCGCCACGCCGCGTCGTTGGATGCCGAGGCCCTCATCGTCTATACCTCCGGCACCACGGGGCCGCCGAAGGGCGTCGTCCTGACCATGCGCAATTTATTGATCGATGCTGATGCCGTTGCGGATTGGCATCGGTTCGGAATGAACGACCGGCTGATGTGTGTGCTGCCGATTCACCACGTGAACGGCACCTTGGTCACGCTGATGACCCCCTTCTATTGCAAGGGAAGCATCGTGCTGAATCGACGATTCACGAGCGCCGGCTTCTGGCGCAGATTGGAAGAGGAACGGATCACCTGCGTGAGCGTCGTACCGACCCTGCTCGAATTCCTCCTCGACGCGGACGAAGACATCGCCCGCCGCCGGCTCGACCGGTTCGACGGCTTCCTGTGCGGCGCCGGTCCGCTTCTCAAAGAAACGGCGGCACGGTTTGAGGACCGCTTCCGTTTCCCCATCCGGCATGGGTACGGGCTCTCGGAAACAACCTGCTATTGCTGCTTCCTCCCCAACGATCTGTCGGCCGAGCAACACCGTCACTGGCTCAGGGACTATGAGTTCCCCTCCATCGGCATCCCGTTGCGGCACAACCGAATGACCATCTTGGACCAGGAGGGACGCCCCCTCCCGGAAACTGCACGAGGAGAAATCTGCATCCGCGGCGGCACCGTCTGTGCGGGCTATTTCAAACGGGATGACGCTAATCAGGCCGCCTTTCAGTGGGGATGGTTTCGATCGGGGGACGAGGGATTCTACCGGCGGGACGAGATAGGCCGGCCTTTTTTCTTCGTGTCGGGACGCATCAAGGAGTTGATCATTCGGGGCGGTGTGAACATTTCCCCCTTGGAGATCGACGACGCATTGCAGAGCCACCCGCTGGTCCGCTTTGCCATGGCGGTGCCCTTCGAGAACCGCTACTACGGCGAGGAGATTGCCGCCTATATCGTCCCGCGGAATGCAGATGCTCCGCCCGCGGAGGCGGATGTGCTGACGCACTGCCGACGGTCCCTTCCCTTCTCCAAATGTCCCAAGGTCGTGATCTTCGGAACGGAGGTTCCCTACACGTCCACAGGAAAACCGAAACGGTTGGAGCTGAAAACCCTTCTTGCGCCGAGCCTCCGAGCCTTCCGAGAGCGCCAATTCAAAGACGACTGACGGGATCTGCTCATCCGGCCTGGTGCCGTTCCGCCGACCAGACTTCACTCTTTCTCCGCACCATCCACGATTTGCCGTCGGATTGCCGAATTCCTTATTCTGCAGAGAACCATCATTGCAGCAAGGAGGCAATCCTATGACCGGCTTCTCCTGGGACACCCTGATGCCATGGATTCTGACGTTTTCGACCACGACCGGCAGCGCCATCCTGCGCGTACTTCTCGTATTGCTGCTCGGCTACGTCGCCATTCGATTTGTCCGCCTCGGACTGCAGCAGCTCGAGAAGGTGATGATTCTCGCCAGCGACCGTCCGGATCAGAGCTCGGGGGTCGCCCAGAAGCGCGCGGCCACGTTGACAGGAATTCTCCGGACGATCGCGTTGACCGGGATCTGGGCGATCGTGCTCGTTGAGTCGCTCCAGTTGGTCGGTCTGGATGTGACGCCTATTTTGGCCGGGGCCGGCATTCTGGGGTTGGCCGTCGGATTCGGTGCCCAAAACCTGGTGAAGGACCTCATCAGCGGGTTTTTCATCATCCTCGAGGATCAGATCCGGTTGGGCGACGTTGCCGTGATCAACGGTACGGGCGGTCTGGTCGAGACCATCACCTTCCGAACCATCACGCTGCGGGATTTTTCCGGTATCGTGCACATCTTCCCCAATGGCTCCATCAATACCCTGTCGAATATGACCAAAGAGTGGTCGGCCTTCGTGTTGGACATGGGGGTAGCCTACAAGGAGGATACCGACCGGGTCGTCCGGATCATGCAGAAGGTCGGCGAGGAGTTGGAGCGGGATGAGGCCTACCGAAACAAATTCGCCGCGCCGATCGAGGTTGTCGGCATAGAGAATTTTGCCGATTCGGCGATCGTGATCCGTATCCGCATCAAAACCAAGCCCCTGGAACAGTGGACCGTCGGACGCGAATACCGTCGGCGACTCAAGAAAACCTTCGACGCCGAAGGAATCGAAATTCCATTCCCGCATCGAACGTTGCATATGGGTGAGGCAAGCACTCCCTTCCGGATCCAATTGACCGGGGGAGCAGGAAAGATTGGGGCCTAGGAGCCGCTTTCGGGTTCGATCGGTTTGGTTCCCCAAATCGGAGAGGTCAGCTTCACCCATCGACAAGCGAAGAACTTATTGAAAAGCAATGGATTCTTTGCACCAGGCTCTGCCCGGTGAAAAGCCGCAGTTGTGTTTTTTTTGCAACAAACATGTTTGGAGATGACCGACAACAATTCTGTATATTCAATCATTTACAGCACATTTTATCATGGCATGCACATTGCTTAACCTACAGCTCGCATCACAGAGGAGGCACCGTGCGGTTCCAGCAAACAATCGGTTCACCAGTTACCTGTTCAGGCGTCGGACTTCACTCGGGACATGCGGTCACGATGACGCTCCGCCCCGCTCCCCCCAATACGGGAGTCGTCTTTGTCTATCGGAACGGCTCCAGCGAAACGTTACTGCCGGCGGCCGTGTCGAATAAAGTTCCGACCGAGTTATGCACCGCGATCAGCGTGAACGGCCAACAAGTCAAGACTATTGAGCACCTCTTGGCCGCCCTGGCGGGCATGGAAATCGACAATGTGTATGTCGAAGTGGATGCCGGAGAGGTGCCGGTGCTCGATGGCAGCTCGGGCCCCTTTGTTCGCCTGATCCGCTCGGCCGGAGTGATTCAGCAGGCCAGGCGGCAGGCCTACGTGAAGATCATGCAGCCGATTGAAGTGGTGGACGGCGCCCGTCGGGTCAGGATCGAACCCTCTTCGACGCCGCGGATCACGTACTCCATTCACTACAATCACCCACTGATCCAGACCCAATCCTACACCTTTACCTGCTCCGCTGCGGCGTTCGAGCAGGAGATCGCGGAAGCTCGGACCTTCGGCTTCCTCCATGAGGTCCAGGCCTTGTGGGCAAGAGGCTTGGGCAAAGGCGGCACGCTGGACAACACGGTCGTGCTGTCCGAGCAGGGGGTGGTGAACCAGGCCGGACTCCGCTTCCCCAACGAATTCGTGCGCCACAAGGTGCTCGACCTGATCGGCGACATTGCCCTCTTGGGGTTCCCCTTCATCGGGCACGTGATTGCCGAACGCTCGGGGCACGCGATGCACACCAAGCTCGTCGAGCAGATCCTGGCTCAGCGAGACAAGTGGGTTCTGCTGACCGCCGAAAACTCGGTACCGTCATCCGACACCCGATCGTCGCTCGGCCTCCTGCGCCCGGTTCCGTCACTCGCCGTCTAACCGCACTTTTCCCGACTCAGCGGCAGGGCAATTCTTACGCAGCACCAAGCCTGTGGCTGCCGTGCCGTTCCCATGACCACGCCTTCCCACACAGAGGGCCTGGACCACCGGCAGACGCAGGTCCACCAATCGCACAAAAAGAAACGCCGGAGGTAAGTGGCCTTACCCCCGGCGTGTAAATCCTGGTGGGACTTACTTACTTCTTCTTCTTCTTCGCTGCCTTCTTCGTTGCCAAGACTCTCACCTCCCTTCACACATTAAGTGGCCCTGCACTACACTGCTTCGGTCAACTGCTCCGTCAGAAGTTCAAACGTATTCGGCCCGACTTTGCGGAACCGCTTGTCCCGCTTCAGCGATGTGGCGACCGAGGTCAGCGGGGTCTTCCCCTTAATCTGCAGGCCGCCCTCGAGCAACCGCTGCAACAGCTCCTTCGCGTGCATCGCTCGATTGGCCTCTCGAAGGATTTGATAGGCCGCCTCGGGCACGCTCTTACCCACGTATTTGCTTTTTCCAAGAAGGATTTCCCGGGATTGGTCCGTCACATCCGTGACCGGCAGGGGGCGGACGCCCTTTTCGTCGGTGATGATTTGGCTGGAAAGACTGGCCAGCTTAGCTTTGTCGGCTTCAACGCGGTAGAGCGTTTCCGCCAATTCGAGATACTTTTTGATCGTGGCGATTTCATCATCCAGCCGGCGCCGCTTTTTCTCCAATTCCTGAAAGCGGTTGCGGTAGGCGCTGATGCGCTGCTCAAGGCCGACCAGGATGTCTGTCAGTTCCTCCACAAGCAAGACCTCAATAAAGCATACTTGCTTATTAGCAAAGCTTTTCAATTATGTCAAGCACCTGTATTATTTACTTTGTTCGCATATCCCGCGCATATGCCTGGTGTGCAATCAATTGCAAACAAAGCCTTGCCTACCAAGATCAAGCAGACATTAATATCTTGAATTTCAACAAGTTGAATAGCTTCTCGAATCTGTCGCCAAGGCTCTCCCCGACCTATGGTAGGATGGCACCTATGAATACACCAGCTCTTGTCACCGCCGATGAACGTGCTGCATTGTTGGCCGTCGCGGTCAATGCAGCGCAAAAGGCGGGCGAAGTGCTGCTGGATCATGCCAGAAGAGGCTTCACCATCGATTACAAGAACGTGGTGAACCTCGTCACCGACGCCGACCGGGGATCCGAGGAGTGCATCATCGCCGCCATTCGAGCCAGTCTTCCCAACCACCGCATTTTGGCGGAAGAGCGCGGCCGCGACGGGGACTCGGATTCTCCGTTTCTCTGGGTCATCGACCCGCTGGACGGCACGACCAACTTTGCACACGGGTTTCCCTTCTATTCCGTTTCGATCGGCCTGGAATACGAGGGGCAAGGGCTGCTGGGAGTGGTGCTGGATCCGGTGCGGCAGGAACTCTTCACGGCCCAAGCTGGGGGAGGGGCCTACCTCAACGGCACACCGATCCGAGTGTCCGACGTGCAACAACTCGAGAAGGCGCTGCTCGTGACCGGTTTTGCATACGACATCAGGGAAACCGCCAACAACAATCTCGATCACTTCTCTAGAATCTCATTGCGCGCGCAAGGCGTCCGACGCACCGGCTCGGCCGCGCTGGACTTGTGTTACGTCGCGGCCGGACGGCTCGACGGATACTGGGAAGTCAAGCTCAGCCCATGGGACATGGCCGCCGGAGCCGTCATACTGCGGGAGGCGGGGGGCCTGGTGTCTGGGTTCACGGCCGACCGTTTTTCCCTCTATGACAAGGAACTGGTCGCCACGAACGGGCTGATCCACCAAGAACTACTGGCCCTCCTGAATCATCACGCCCACAAATCCTGACGCAACGGCTCCGCCCCGATCACGAGCTGCCGCCCTGGATCTTCTCTCACCGCGTACACGACTGCGCCCCGTATACAGCATCGAATCCGATGGGGTATCATTCTCATCTTGTACGACTTTCGTGAAGGAGTATGCGGACCATGGCCAGCCAAGTTCCCCCATCGAAGCCGCCGACATACACGCCAAACCAGCAAGAAGTGTGGGACGTCGAACTGCTGCGCGTGAACGTGTCCCGCAAGGGCAAACTCGTCAATGCAGAATGGGCAATCCATCCCCAGATCAAAGCCGACCTGAGCCCGGAGGAATGGAAGGAAATCGGCGACCTGATGGGCAAGGTCACCTCCATCGTCGGCAACCGCTTTTCCCAAACCTTGAGCGAAGTCGAGCCAGACCCGCCCGGGAACGCGTGAAACCAGGTTTCGGCTCAGCCCAAGGTTGAACAGAGGTTTCATCCCTGCAACCCCGAGCCTTCACCTCAGCCTCAACGTTCCTATCGAGGAGTTCTCATGGACACCTACTATCATCCCAAGGACCTGGGCAAGTTCGGTGACATCGGGAAGGGTAATAAAGAACTCTGGGACAAATTTATGAGCTACTACAGCGCCGTCTTCGCGGAGGGCGCGCTGACCGAGCGGGAAAAGGCCCTGATCGCACTCGGCGTAGCCCATGCCGTGCAGTGCCCCTACTGCATCGATGCCTACACGCAGGCCTGCCTGGAGAAGGGCTCCAACACCGAAGAGATGACGGAAGCGGTGCACGTCGCCTGCGCGATCCGCGGCGGCGCCTCGCTCGTCCACGGCGTACAAATGCGCAACGTGGCCGAAAAACTCTCAATGTGACCGAGTCGCGCATCTCGTGAAGCGCCGCTCGTATCTCAGCAGGGTAGCTGATCAACGATCGGCCGTGAGCCCTCGGCGCCCTTCTCCAACGAGACACGCTTCACGAACGACGGTCAGTAATAGGGGTGCTCGGGGATAGCGAGGGTGAAGTACTTCCCACGCTCTTCGTAGAGAATCCGCTTCGCGGTGAGTGTCGCCAGAATCTTGGAAAGCTGCAGGACGTCCGCGTCCGACAGGCCCGTCTGGTCCGCGACGGCCTTTTGCAGCTGATCGGCTGATTTCGGCGCTTCGTTGCACAGATCGATCACCCACGAGGCCGGGGCATCAAACCGCTCCCGTGTCGGCGCCGCCGGATTCCGTCCGTCGTAGACCGTCACATAGTCGAAGGCCTTCGAGTAATACAGGAACGGCCGATCGGATGACGCAGCGCGGCGCTGCCATTCACCCACGACGTCCGATAGTTCCTGGTAGAGATGGGGATCGACGTTCCAGTTATCCAGTTCATACTCGAAATCGTATGCGATCTTGTTCAGGTTCACCTGCCGCGCGTCGTACACATATTCGTAGGCCATGCCGGGACCGGTGATCCGCACGCCGTATTCATGCGGTCTTGTGTAGTAGGGGCTGAACCGCTCCAGCCAAAACTTTCCGGAGGCTTCGGGTGGCTGCAGATGGAAGAGAGAAGGAATCAGGTCGATCTGCCGCCGGTAGTCCTCGTTCGTTTCTCCCGGAAACCCCAACAAGATGTTCCAGGACACCGCGACACGGTAGTAATAGCTCCATTTCAGACAGACAATGTTCTGCATGGGCGTGACACCCTTGTCCATGGCCCGTAACTGTGTCTGGCTGAGGCTTTCCAACCCCGGTTGCATGCACTTGACCCCGCCGGCCGCGAGCGTCCGTATTTGAGGCTTCTGCAGATTGCTCTTCGTCTCGATGAACACGTCCAGGTCTCGTCGATCCTCCGCAAATTTCCCGAACAATTGGTCGACGTACTTCATGTCGATGATATTGTCGACGAGTCGGAAACGCGTGGTGTCGTAGCGGCTGGAAAGATGGGCCATTTCGCTGGCGACCTGTTCAGGCGACTTGGCGCGGAACTTCATACTCTGGGCATTCAGCCCGCAGAACGTGCAATGGTGCTTCTCGCCCCACCAGCAACCGCGCGAGCCTTCGTACAGAAGAATCCGGTCCAGTCCCCGTGACGCCTCGGTGCCGAGTTCGGCCAGCAAGTGATAGTAGTCGTCGTAATCCGGCGGGCCGGTCCGCGCAAAATCCGTAAACAGCCGCGTGTTCGGCTCGAAGCGAATGCGTCCCTGATCTCTGTACGTGACGCCCTTCACGTCGGCAGTCGGCAGCCCCGCGAGAATCTGCGCCACCAGTTCGGGGAACGTGACTTCCCCTTCGCCCACCACCACATGGTCGATGAAGGGGAAAGCCCGGAAATGCTCCAGCCCCATCTCGCCGTCGAAATTGGCGCCGCCGAAGACGATCGTGACTTGCGGGTACAGGTCCTTGATCAACTTCGCCATCGTAAGACTGGCGACGTTCTGATCGAAGGTCGAGGTGAATCCGACGATTTTGTATTGGCCCCAGTCGATGGCCGTGAGCGCCCACATCAGGAACTGGGGCGCGGTCCGCGCCGCCATGTCCTCGAAAAATCCCATCGGATGCCCGCTCTCCCGGGCGATCTGCTCGAACACCGGCTTGAAGACGCGCGGATACTCGCTTCGCTTCGGGTTGTCGCGGAACAGCAGGTAGGAGAACAGCCACTCACCGAACAGCGCGCGCTTCTCACAAATCGACTCGTACAGCGGCACGCCGATTCGGTGCGCAAATCGCACGTTCAAGTGATGGCAGTCGACGCCGATCCCCTTCGACTTGAGCAGGGCCGACAGCGTCCCCAGCTGAATCGAAGGATACTTCGAATAGCTGAACGGCATGTTGACGAGCGCCACCTGCGCTTTCTGATAGCTCGTCATCTCTCGCATCCTGTCTGTCTCTCAACACTGCGGCAGGCTAGGCACCCGCCCGGAACGGCTCGAACTCGCGATCGGCCTTGGCGGCCAGATAGAAATCACTTTCCGTGAGGCCACTGATCTTGTGCGTCCAGATCTCGACTTTGCATTTTCCCCAGGCCACATGCAGATCGGGGTGGTGCCCCTCGTTCTCTGCGACGGCCCCAACCTTGTTGGCAAAGGCCAAGGACTGGGCGAAGTCCTTGAAGGTGTACAGCCGTTCCAGGTGACCGGCTGAATTCAGGGTCCAACCACGCCCCAACTCTTTCAGCAGAGCCTGTGTACGATCGGCAGGGAGGGGAGGGACCCCGCCCCGGCAAGGTACACACTTGTTGTCTGCAAGGCTCATGGCAACTCCTTCGTGCGAACGCAGGAATGGCTCCGCTTCGCCGGCGGGCCTATTCTACGAGGCCGGACTTGACGCCCGCAACCGCGCGATCACCGGCGCGCCCCGAGGCCCACCGATTCTCCGACCGGTGTGACGTGCGCCCCCTGGAAGAAGAGCCCGCGGTTGATATCCCCGATGCTCACCATGCCGACGAGGCGTCCCTTTTCCACCACCGGGATCCGCCGGAAATTCTTCAATCCCATGTAGGAAGCGGCCTCCAGCACAGGGACGGCCGGCGAAACGGTCAGCGGATTCAGACTCATGATCTCCTGCACCTTTTGTCCGAGGACTTCCGCATAGCCTTCTTCCATTTCAACGAAATCGCGGCTGTGGACGTTGTCGTGGATGTATTCCCCGTAGTTGGGGTAGAGCGGCAACAACACATCCCGGAGCGTCACCATACCCACCAAGAGATTGTCCTCCTCGACGACGGGAATCGCGCCGCAATGCCGGCTCAACATTTTGGTCACCACCGAACGAACCGAATCGGTTGGACGTGCCGTCACCACACCGGTCGACATGACATCCTGCACGAGCATGGCAGCCTCCTTCGGTGAACGACCACGGCGGGTCTGCCGTGGTCTTCGTCGGGTCTTGTTCAGGCCCCTGCGACGCAAACCGCAAGATCGTCCAAGACGATTCGGCCCGCGTGCGCGATCAACGATGTCTTATTCTGGTATTCGGCCAGACTCCAATACAAGTCCTTCGGGCGACAGAAGCCGCACGTCGTTAGTCGCCCTCATCTGGCGCACCGCCGGACTTGGCGAGGTCGTCGACCTTGATCTTGTCGGGATCGAACTTGGTCGCCGCCTTCGTCATTCGGTCTATGGCGTCATCGAACGACAGGGGAGGCGCATCTTTGGGACGGAATCGGATCGGGTTCACCCGCGCAACCACGAAACTCTTGAGGTACGGGCTCGTCAACCCTTTTGCCTTGAGGGCCTCGACCTGCCGGACGACGAGATCGTCCAGATCGAGGATGAGGCGGGCGCGCTCCTGCCGGCGCTCCAGGGTGCTCCGAAGCGGCTGCGCAAGAAAGGCATCCACCCGCTTCAACACCGGGTGATAGGCCCCACCGCTGAATCGAGGACGTTCTTCGTAGCAGAGCCCCAGTGTAATCAACGCCGGCTCCTCGAACTCCAACGCATAGGTCTCCTCGGTGGCTTCGTCGAGCTTGGCCAGCTCCTTATACATGCGAATGACTTCGAGCGCCTTCTCGCGAAGGTTGTGCGCCTTTTCGGTATTGAGGGCAAGGATTTGATACGCGGCGGCGGCTTCGGGGACCACGATGGCCGTGATGCTCTTGGCGTCCAACGTTCGCATCGCCGAAAGCCGATGGTGCCCGTTGGGCGTCCAATACCTGGCGACATGATCGGACCGTTGGGCGCGCACCGCGATGATCGGATCCAAAAACCGCCCCAGCTTGCTGATCACGGCTTCCAGCTTCCGCACATGGGTATCCGACAGGTTGCGCTGGTAGGGGGTCGGTTCGACCAGGTCGATCGGCAAAGCGGCCATGATCAGCCATCGACCGCCATAGGGATCCCGGTAGACGGCCAATACCTTTCCGGCATCACCTTCGATGGCGCGCTGCAGGTCGGTGACTCCCGCCGGTGGCGGGCTGTCCTGCAGGTCGGCGGCCGACAGGCCGGTCGAGGCGCCGGCCGGTTTTCGTCTCCGCCTGGCCCCCCCGGATGGCCCCGTCCGTTTCACATTCTTTGCAGACATACGCGAAATATGGTAGGGAAGTGGCGCCTAAAAAGAAAGTCCCCGTCGCGCGGCAGACCGGCTCGCCGCCACGGAGCGCGCGACAGTGCACGCGCATTGGAGGTCGCTATCGCTTCTGTCCTCCGCATCGGTCATCGGGGAGCCTGCGGCCACGCCCCGGAAAACACGCTGGCCTCCATTTGGAAAGCACGGGCCTGCCGTGCCGACCTCATTGAGGTCGATCTCCGCGAAACCTCCGACGGGCACCTGGTCTTGATTCATGATGAGACCGTGGACCGAACGACGAACAAGACCGGCTTCGTCGCGGAGCTGTCTCTCGATCAGCTGCAGCGGCTCAACGCCGGCAACTGGCAGCGTATCCCGACGCTGGAAGAAGCCCTCGAGATCGCCGCCGGGACACTGGGAGTGATCCTCGAACTGAAGGTGGAGGGGATCGGCACTGAGGCGTCCCTGATCGTCAAACGTACCGGATTCACCGGGCCGCTGATCTATGCTTCATTCCTGATTCAGGAACTGCAACGGATTCGGCACAACGACGAGAGTGCACAGCTCATGGTTCTGCTCGGGAATCCCTTGCCTGCCGATCCGGTGGCCGATGCCGTTGCCGTCGGTGCAACCCATGTAGGCCTCGAAGCCTCCACGATCACCACGGCGTTGCTGCAGACCTTCCACAATTTGGACAAAGTCGTCTTCGCCTACACCGTGAACGAACCGGCTGAGATCGAGCGCCTCCGAAACCTGGGTGTAGACGGCATTATCTCGGACTACCCGGACCGAATCTGAACTCGACACAGAGCAGATGGCTTATTGCGTATGGCTTAGGCCACTGAAAGAGAAGGAGCCCATCACCGCCATAGGCTATCAGCCATCTGCTATACGCTCTTACGTCGTTCCCAGTTTCACCACCACCTGATTGGCCGCCACGCTGTTGGGGACCACGATCATCCGCCCATCCGCCGTCCGCACCACGATGTAGCCCATCGTCATCTCTTCGATCACGCCGGTCTCCAGTCCTGTGGGCGCCGAGAGCTGGACCCGATCACCGACCTCGAACGGCTGATAGAACAGGAGCGCGAACCCCGAGACCAAATTGCTCAACGTGCTTTGCGCGGCCAAGCCGAACAGAATGGAGGCCACCCCGGCACTGGCCAGCAGGGCCGTGCCTAAGGCATGCAGTTGGGGAATGGCATTCATATAGAGGATCAACGCCAGCGTATAGACCACGACCTGGCCCAACCGCACGAGGAGCGTGGAGGCCGTATGATCGATCAGCAGATGCTCCACGCGCCGGACGGCCAACCGAATCAGACGAGCCAGAAACCAGGCGATGAGAATGAACAGGAACGCATAAAATGCCGCGCCGATCAGAGTGGCGGGATTCACAAAATCGCCCTGAACCAATTGCTCGATAAAAGACATATGCACCTCCCTCACCCCGAACTCGGAAACGGGTGCGCTCAGTGAGGTCGACTATATGCCATGTGAGAAGAGAACTGGAGCGGAAAAAAAGGGAGCAGACATGCCACGGGCGACCCTTCACTACGGTGGGAGGTCGCCCGTGGGTGGCGCTTAGGACGCCGAAGTACGTTCAATTGTTCTGCAGCAGAGACCCGCTCGAGAACGAGAGATATGGGGTTTCTTGTCGGGGGATGAATGATCCCAGGTGCTTGTGTTCCTCACCTCTTCTGCCCACCTTCGTCATGCTCACAGGCGGTGTTCCTGTTTGGGTTGTGTGCCGTGAGGCACCACCGGAGAAGTATGGGGAGAGGTGACCGACGAGAAGCCCGCCCTCAGTTCGGCGGGCCGTTCTGGCCCGGTGGACTGCGTTCTTCCATTGTGAACCTCCCCGGTTGAGGAGTGGCGGAGAATCGGCGGGCGCGCGCCGCTCGCGACCCCGTCACAGTGAACGAACTCTTAGCTGTGGACCACGCGCGTATCATACGCCTGTAAAAAACTCTGTCAACAGGGAATTCGGCCCTAGCCATTCATCGAAGAAGATTCATCGGCCGGTCACGGTCAGGCTGGAACCATGCATTGCAGATACGAAACGGGCCCCCGTCCGGACGGGGGCCCGTTCGTGGCGCTTGGGGCGCCGAAATGCTTATCCAATTGTGGCGGCCCTGCGAGGGCCCGTCGAAGGAAGGGAACGTTGCGCTTCAGTCGGTGATGCCACGCGCAAGAGATCGGGTGAGTCAATCGCGGTACCAGCGGGAGGTTCCCGCACTCAGGCGTTGAACACGAGTCGGGGATTGGTGTGTTCCCTGTGCCGGGTGGCACAGCCGGTGGAGAACCAGCTAGTACGACCGATGAAGCGCCCGCCGTCCGATCGACGGGCCTGCCGGGCCAGGTGGAGTAGCGTCGTCCATCGTCTACCCTCCTCTCTGCTATGGGATTTCGTGGGGTGCCTGGCTGACAGCCGTACGGTCTGTCCGACGCCCCACAGCCATCCTGAATAGGGCCGCAGTCGCTTCTCTACGCTCGTTAGAACGTTCTGTCAAGCGGCAGAATGAACGACAGCGTCGGCCGGTCACGATAAGACGGGAACGTCGTGATCGGCTCTACTGGCCTCCCTGCTGCTGTTGTTTTTTCAGCAGCTCCTGCAGCTTCTTCATCATCTCGGCTCCGTCCGGCTGACCCTCACCGCCGTTGTCAGCGCTGCCACCGCGTTGGGCGCGCCGCTGCCGTGCGTCTCGCATCATCTTTTCAAAGTCGGCCGCACCTTGGCCCTGCTGCATCTTGTCTCGCCCCGCCTTCATTCTGTTGGCCAACTCGCCGAGGTTCTGGCGTGCATAGTCGGCAGGGACGGCGAACAGCGCGGCATCCAGGCCCTTCTTTTCGATTCCTGTCACCTCGCTTCGCGACGCCTCCTTGCCGTCCTCTCCATAGTGAACGGTCCGCAGTCCGAACCCGCCTTCTTTCACCAGCTGCTTGACCCATGAAGGCTGTGAGGAGCCTTGCACCCGCTTTGGGTCCAGGAAGGCCGTGGCGCCGCGCCCAAACCCCTTCGCCACGCAGATCTCATGCTCCAACTTCTTCGTCTCCTTGTCGCTCACACGCCAAACTTCACAGGAGTAACCGGCCACCTTGTCGGTCTTCCCGGTGCGATCGACCGACTTCTTCTCAATCTCTTCTTTCATGAGATCGCCCATTGTGTCGCTCGCGGCATCCAGGTTGAACTCCATGGCGACCTTCTTCTCCGGAATCAGCATCACCATCGTCCGCTTCTGCCCGTCCATGATCATCACGTGATTCTGGCCGTCCTCCCGCTTGCGTTCCATTCGCGCCATGTCGCCTTTCACATACCAATCCATGGGCGTAGCCGTGCCCCCCATGTCGAGATGGGTCGTCTTCATATGCAGCACGCCTTCGAAGTCTCCGGCCTGAGACAGCGCAGGTCCGCCCACGATCCCGATCACAAGGACGAGCGCACGGGTGCCAAACTTCATGAGGTGAGACTCCCGGTTAGAGTGGTTGCGGAGACGGACCCGTAGTGTACTCCAGGGGTCGAAGCGAATCCAGGAGGGAGCCGACGGCTCAGCGGATCGTCAGCTTGTCGAAATCCACGCCTTCCGGGGAGGGCGGCGTGCCGAATTTCATCGCTTCGAGCGTCGCCACCACGATCTCGGCGACGAGCAGGTTGCGATACCATTTCCGGTCGGCCGGCACGATATACCAGGGAGCCCAGTCCGTGCTGGTGGCGGAAATGACGTCCTCAAACGCCTCCATGTAACGCCCCCAGAGCTTCCGTTCTTCGAGGTCGCCTTCGCTGAATTTCCAGCGTTTCTCCGGATCGCGAATCCGCTCCTCCAGCCGTTCCTTCTGTTCCTTCTTCGAGATATGGAGAAAGAGCTTCACGATGGCCGTCCCGTGCTCGGCCAGCAGCTCTTCGAACTCACGAATCTGATCGAACCGCCGGCGGACTTCCTTGTCCGACACCCAGCCGTGCACGCGAGTGATAAGCACGTCCTCGTAATGAGACCGGTTGAAGATCCCGATAAAACCCTTCGGCGGCACCTCCTGATGGACTCGCCAAAGAAAATCATGAGCCAATTCGTTCGACGTGGGCGCCTTGAAGGTCGCCACTCGGCAGCCTTGCGGATTCACGCCGGACATGACGTTCTTGATGGTCCCGTCCTTGCCGCTCGTGTCCATCCCCTGCAGCACGATCAACAGCGCGCGGGTGCCGTTCGCGTACAACCGTTCCTGCAACTGATCGAGTTTGGCGATCAAGCCCGCCGCCGTCGCCTTGGCCTTGCTCTTTCCGTCCTCGTTCTTCTTATACGAACCGGTGTCGTCTGGATCCTGCGCGGCCAAGCGCACGCGACTCCCCGGCTTGACGAGATAGCGTGTCATGCGTGCCTCCGTGGGTGGCTTCGAAGGAAGTCCAATCCCCACGATACGCTTCCCGGCCACGTTTGAAAAGCCGCCGATGGCGATCGGTGAAGTCGCCGATCGCCGCAGTCCCCTTTGCAAAGGCCAGGATATTTTTCATCCCATATTGATCCGGATCGCTTGCAGTTTATCTCTCGGGTAGGCAGGTGTATCGAACCGGACCATCACAAGCAGGAAGGGAGCCAGCATGATCAAGGAAGTCACAGGCGATATTCTTCTCTCGAAAGCCGCCGCGATCGCCCATGGTATCGCGCCGCACGACGATTTCAAGCAGGGGCTGGCGCTCGCGCTCCGCGATCAGTGGCCGGGGATGTATAAGGATTTTCGCCACTACTGCCAAACGTACCATCCCAAACCCGGGAGCCTGTGGGCCTGGAAAGGGCCGAACTCCCCGGTGATCTACAACCTGTTCACTCAGGAGCCGGCCGACGATCGGCAGGGCCGGCCTGGGAAGGCATCGATTCCCAACGTGAACCATGCCCTGCAGGCGCTGAAAAAGGAATTGACCGCCGACAAGATCGCAAGCGTGGCGTTGCCGAGGCTGGCCACGGGGGTCGGGGGGTTGAGTTGGGACGACGTCGCACCGATGCTGACCGCCCTCCTGAAAGATGTCGGCATTTCCGTGTACGTCTACTCGACCTATCGCAAAGGAGTCGCGGCGCAGGAAGGCTAGCGGGACAGACCGGTGGCGTGGGCTTCGACGAGATACTGGAGCAACGCGGCGGTCTCGGCCTGCCGTTCCAAATAGTAGCGGGCCGCGGATTGCCCCTTCTTGCCGATCCGGACCGTTATGATCCGATCGTCGGGAATGGAAAACACATCCTCGTCCGTATCGTCATCTCCCACGTAGAGCGCGGCCGTGCTCTTGAGTTGGTGCATCAGCTCGAGCATCGCCGCGCCCTTATGCGGGGTCCCGGGCGGAATGACATTGATCACCGCTTTTCCCATGACGAGACGCGGCGGTGGCGTCAGGTGTGCGATCACCTGAAACGCTGCTTCACGTGCCGCTTGGGGTGAGCAGGCCTGTCGGTAGTGAAAGGTGAGTGAATAGACCTTATCTTCCAGCACAACCCCGCTGTGCGTCAGCATCGTCTGATGCTTCTCCACCGTTCGCTTCCAGCCCTGGCAGCAGTCGAGCGCCTGCTGCATGACGTGAGGGGATGTGTTCAATCCTTCCAAGCCGTGATTGCCAATGAGGTGAGCGGCTGCGCCGTTGATGCGCGGGCGCAGATCCTCAAGAGAACGGCCGGAAATGATGGCGGTCTGGGCGTAGGCGCTCAGTTCTTGCAGTGATGTCCGGATCGGCTGAGAGAGTTTCGGCGCGTCCCGGTCCTGAACGATGCGCGCCAGCGTGCCGTCGAAGTCGAACGCATAGAGGGTCGATGGCCCCGCAACCAGGCGTTGCAGCGCCCGCTTGCCGGGGGCTCGAAGGAGGTACTGCATGGAGTCGGTCAGCGCACCAGTCCGGCCGTTTGCCCTACTTGCTTCATCACGCGGAACCGACGCCGCATCCGCGCCGCATCCATGAGCATCCGTCCCGCCCAGCGGTAGACGTTGAACTCCTGAATCAGCCCGCGCATGCTGCGCATACGGGCCCGCTGCTCACTGGGGCTCATCGTCAGCGCCAAGTGAAGCGCCGCCGCGCACTGGTCGATGTCGTAGGGATTGACGACGACCGCCTCCGGAAGTTCCTGCACCGCACCGGTGAACTGGCTGAGAATCAGCACACCCTGTTCATCATCGCGAGCCGCGATAAATTCCTTCGCCACCAAATTCATCCCATCGTGAAGACTGCTGACGAAGCAGAGCTCCGATGCCCGATAGTATTCGTACACATCCGGCGGCTCGTGGTGTTTCACCTTGAGCACGATCGGTTCGTAACCCTCGCGGCCGAACCGCTTGTTGATCCGCTCGGTGAGAGCATAGACCTGATCGTGGAAGTGCTGGTACTGATCGATGATCGTCCGGCTCGGCGCCGCGATCTGGATGAACGAGAATTTGCCGATCCATTCGGGTTGCAGCTCGAAGAGCCGCTCAACGGCTAGAAATCGCTCGATGATCCCTTTGGTGTAGTCCAGCCGATCGACCCCGATGCCCACGAGCCGATCCGGCCCCATGGCGTGCCGCTCCCGGATGTGCTGCCGGCAGTCCGGCACCGGACGCTGGGTCTCGATCCATCGCGACGGCCACTCGATGGAAATCGGGTAGTGATTGACCGCCGTGAGCTTGCCGCCATACGAAACCGTGGAGGTATCCCGATCGATCCGCGCTTCCAAAATCCTATCGATCGAATAGATGAAATTGTTGCAGTGCACCCGGGTGTGGAAACCCACGATGCTGCTGCCGAGCAACCCTTCCAGAATCTCCTTCCGCCAGGGACAGATGCCGTAGCTCTCCGCGTTGGGCCAGGGAATATGCCAGAACATGATGATCGTGGCATTCGGGAGTTTTTCCCGCACCATCCTCGGGAGGAGTGCGAAGTGATAGTCCTGCACCAAGACGACCGGATCGTCGGTGGTGGCCTCCTCGATCACGGCCTGCGCGAATCGCTCGTTGACCGACACATACCGTTCCCAATCCGATGTCCGGAACGTCGGTCGCACGTGGGCATTGTGGCAGAGCGGCCAGAGCCCTTCGTTCGCAAAGCCATAGTAGTAGCCGGCTTCTTCATCCGGGGTCAGCCAGATGCGCCTGATGTCGTAGGAGGGATGGTCGGGCGGCACCCTCACATGGTCCCGCGCGTCCACGACCTCCCGGTCGGCCGAGCCGTTGCCATGGGCGATCCAGACACCGGAACAGGCGCGCATGACAGGCTCAAGCGCCGAGACGAGCCCGCTGGCCGGAGTCTGCACCTCGATCTTTTGACCGCGCCGGTTATGGATGTAGGGTTGCCGGTTCGAGACGATCAGTATTTCGTCACCGGACAGGTGCTCGTGCAGAATGGTCTTGAGGCTCGCGGGACTCCAGGTGATTTGGCTTTCGTCGCGCATCCGGCGATCGGCTTCGAGCTCGCGGACCAACTCATGAAGGTCCTGCGCCACCGGGTGCAGCTCCGAGGAATGAACCTGGCCGCTCAGCGACGGCAATCCGCCCCGGTTCAACATGGCCCTCACGCCCGACACCCAGCCGCGCCAGCTGATATGCGCCACCATCACCGTGACCATTGAAATAACCGCGGCCAGCCCGGCGAACAGGTAGAAGATGTACCACTTCGTGTCGGTGCTGCGCTGGTGCACGAAACTCATATCGTGCACCAGCATCAAACGCCCATGCGCCTTGCCCCCGGCCTGAATCGTGGCAGCCACGACATGCAACGGTCCCTGCGCCAGGTTCACCACGTCGGAGGTGCCGGCCGGCAGGCTCGCCAAACTTTCGCAGGAGAGTTGATCCGGGTAGGTCAGGGTTTGATAGAGCAGGCGATTCTGCGAATCGCAGAAACCCAATGCATAGAGACGTTCGTCTTGAATGACCTTGTGGAAATAGGCAAAGATCTTGGTACGGGAGCGTGACGCCACCAACTCGGCCAGCGGCGCTTCCATCGTGCTGGCCAGCAAACGCGACCGGCTTTCGAGGTCGCGGGTGAACCATTTCAGGGTCAGCGAGTCGACGAGAGGCACCACGCCGTAGGCGACGGCAGCCAACACCAGCAGCAGCGGAAGCACGAATCGGAGAGAGAGCCGCATATTTACTCCTGGTCGTTTACTTTGCCGACGAAATCACTTATGGTCTGAAGCATGTACCCGTATGGATTGATCGGAAACTGTCACGTTTCGGCTCACATCCACGAATCCGGCTCCGTCGATTGGCTCTGCCTGCCGCGACCCGACAGCGAACCGGTTTTTGGCCGCATGCTGGATCCGGACGGTGGGCATTTTTCCATATCAAGCCCGATCGACGCCGCACAAGTCAAGACAACACAACGCTATTTGCCTAATACAAATATTCTCGTCACCGAGGTGTCCACGTCCAAGGGGGATACCTTCCGAATCACCGATTTTTGTCCCCGGTTCGAGCAGTACGGTCGAGTGTACCGGCCGGCCGCCCTATTCCGAATCGTCGAGCCCCTGGCCGGCACCCCCTCCATCCAGGTGAGCTGCCATCCGGTGACCGGGTGGGGCAAGGAATATGCCCGTGGCATGCGGGGCAACAGCCATGTCCGCTACGATATTCGCGGCGAGTATCTCCGGCTGCTGACCAACATGCCGCTGACCTACCTCTACGAAGAACGCCCCTTCGCCTTGACCGAGAAAAACTACTTCGCCCTGACCTGGGGTTTGGGAATCGAAGACGACCTGCCGAAAGTCAGCCACGAGTTCCTCGACCAGACCACGCGGTACTGGCGCACCTGGGTGAAGCATTGCTCGATTCCCGTCCTCCACCAGGAAGAAGTCATTCGTTCGGCGCTGGCGCTGAAACTCCATTGTTATGAGGACACCGGGGCCATCCTCGCCGCATTGACCACCAGCCTCCCGGAGGAGCCGGGCAGCACGCGGAATTGGGATTACCGCTATTGCTGGCTGCGGGACGCCTATTTCTCCCTGACCGCCTTCCATAACCTGGGCCATTTCGAAGAGATGGAAGGCTTCCTGAAATTCCTCCTGAACATCGCCTACACACACGAGCATTCACGCGAACGCCTGGCCCCGGTCTACACGCTGAGCCAGGATCCCCCGTTGCCCGAAACCGAGCACCCCAATTGGGCCGGCTTTCGGGGCAGCGTCCCGGTGCGGAACAACAACCAAGCCGCCGAACACGTGCAGAACGACGTCTACGGAGAGCTGGTGCTGACGCTGGCGCCGATTTTCAGCGACAACCGATTCTACGATCTGCGGACCAGGGATCATGAGCAACTCGTCGCCAACCTGGCGCGGTTGTGCGAACGGAGCATCGGGCAGGCGGACGCGGGCTTGTGGGAAATCCGGAACGGCTGGCAGGAACACTCTTTCTCGAACCTGATGTGCTGGGCCGGACTTGACCGAGCCTATCGCATGCAGCGGGCGGGCTTCCTGCCGTCGCTCACCTCGGACATCGCCGCCGCACGCGCCAAAGCCGAGCAGGCGCTGCTGAAGGCCTCGCGGGACGGCGCCCTCCGGAACGGTCCCGTCGACGATACCTACGACGCCTCGCTCGCCCAGGCTGCGATCCTCGGGTTCCCGAACCGGGGCGTGTGCGAATCAACCATGAAGCACATCGCGCAGGAACTGGCCGTTCGCAACGACGGCCAAGAGACCGGTTTCTACTTCCGCTATCTGCGCCCCGATGATTTCGGGCGGCCGCAATCCAGCTTCGTGATCTGTTCGTTCTGGGTGGTGCAGGCCTTGGCGAAGCTCGGCCACCTGGCCGAAGCTCAACGCATCATGAAGCAGGTGCTGACGGGCGCCAACCACCTGGGACTCTTCGCCGAACATTTCGTGCCCGAGAGCCGCACCCAACTCGGGAACTTCCCGCAGGCCTACTCCCACGTCGGCTTGATCAATGCCGCGTTCGCGGTGAGCCCGCTCTGGGCCGACACTCTCTAATCGTCGGACAGCAGGTTGGGAAGGAGCCGGCCTATGTGGCGGACCTATGCTCTGCTGTCGGCGTGTTTCGCGGCCCTCACCACCATTTTTCGCTGAGATGGGAGTCGCTGATGTCGCGCCGAACCTGGCGACGGGGATTCGCACCGTCGTGATCCTGATCCTGGCCTGGGGTATTGTCTCTGTGACAGGAGAGACGGCGGGACTCTCACTTGTGACCTCGCGCTCGCTGCTCTTCCGGACGTTGTCGGCCGTGGCGACCGGCCTGTCGTGGATGTGCTACTTTGGGGCAGCCACACCGCTGCGCAAAGATTCCCGGCCTGTTCCCTGTGTGCTCTCGCGGGCCGGAACCCTGTCAGGACACATCTTCCGTCAGCCCTGGACGTGTCACGAGCGCCCGGCTTCCAACCGCAATCGCCAGCGCAACGAGGATGAGCATCCCCGCGACTGCAAACGTGACCCGCATACCGGTCGCGACGGCCTCCGGAGGCGCCGTAGTGATGTCGCTCGTTGCCGACGCGAAGATGAACAGGGCACCCATGACGGATGCGCCGGTGATGAGCCCGAGATTGCGCGAGAGGTTGAGCAGGCCGGAGATCACGCCCCGCTGGTCGGGATGAATGTCCATCATCACAGCCGTGTTGTTGGCCGTCTGGAACAAAGCATAGCCGACTGTGATGACGACGATGGGGAGGATGTAGCCACCAGCCCCCAGTGATGCCGGGAGTACGGACAGCAACAAACAGCCGACCGCAATACCGATGAGTCCCATGCGGCTCATGCGGTCGGCGCCAACGTCGTCCACCAAACGACCGGCCGGTACCCCGGCCGCAGCAGCGAAGAGTGGGCCGATCGACAATACCGATCCCAACAGCCCCGCACTGAGCCCGAGCGTTCGCGAGAGATAGAACGGCCCGACCACCAGTGTCGCCATCATCACGGTCGAGACGAGCAGGCTCATGGAGAGGCTTGCGCTCAACAAGGCATTGCGGAACAGCGCCAATCGGATCAACGGTGAACCGGCTCGACCCTGAGCGATGACGAAGAGGCCGATTCCGAGCAAGGCCGTCACCAGCAGCCCCATGTCGCGTGATCCGAAGTTGCCGCGTCCAACCGTCATCGCAAGCGCATAGGCTGCAAGCGTCATTGCCAGCAGGAGGGTACCCACCAAGTCGAAGCGGGGCTGATTGGCCTGCTGCCGACTCGCATCGACAGGAAGGTAGCGATGGATGAGCACCAGAATGGTGAGGCCCAGCGGCACATTGATGAGAAAGATCGCTTGCCAGCCGAGTGCTGAGATCAGCAGGCCACCGAGGGAAGGGCCCAGTGCGGTACCGGCCGCCGACATTGTTCCAAGCAGCCCCATCGCACTACCGGCCCTGGCTTTGGGAACCGTCTCACCGACAAAGGCCATGGTCAGGGCCATCATGATGGAGGCCCCGAGCCCCTGCACCGCTCGGGCCGCGATGAGAAGCCACAACGTGGGCGCACTCCCGCAGAGCCCGGACGCCACGGTGAACAAGAAGACGCCGACCATCAGCAATCGCCGACGCCCCATGACGTCGCCGAGGCGTCCCACGCTCACCACCATCGTCGTAATCGTCAGGAGATAGGCGAGCACCACCCATTGCACCTGCTGAAAAGAGGCGCCGAATGCTTGCGCCAATGTCGGCAAACTCACGTTGGCGATGCTCGTTCCGATCGAGGACAGCAGCACGGACAACGAGAGGGCGGCAAGGATGCATCGAACCGAGGCTATCCGTTCGCTCTCCACAGCTAGCATTCTCCTTTTCTCAACGCATACACCCGTTCCGTGGCCGGGCAGCGCCCCTTGAGGCCGCCGGGGACATCGAGGCTGGTGAGGACCGTGATGTCATATCGGTGACCATAGTGCTGCCGGATCTCCTCTTCACTAACGGAGAAGGGCGGGCCCTCCATCGCCCGTTGGTCATACTCGAAGGAGATGAGCAGTTGCGGCGCATGGGCAGTGAGCGCCATGAGGTGTGCGCTGTATCGAGCACGCATTTCTTGCGGCAGCGCGACCAAGGCCGCTCGGTCATAGACGGCATCGACCGGACCCAGCAGCGCAGGCGTCACCTTGAAAATGTCGCCCACGAAGATGTCGAGCTGCGGGGCCCGATAGTGATCGACGGTGCCGACTCTCGTGATCGTCGGTCTCACACCGAGTTCCGCGAACAATTGCTCAATGGCGATAGCGCTCAATTCGGCCCCGGCTACCCGATAGCCGCGAGACAGCAACCACCCGATATCGAGCGTCTTGCCGCAGAGCGGCAGAAACACGCGACTGCCTTTCGCCAGCGACAGTTCGTCGATATATTTCACCAGAAGCGGGTTAGCCTCGCTCTTGTGAAAGCCGATATCATTGCTTGCCCACCGGTCATGCCAAAACTTTGCGTCCATACGTTGCAACCTCCCTGGAAATGAACTATGACGATGCGGTCATCTTACGCCGCTACGCGACCTGGCGGAACACGCACCGGTTGCATGTTATTCGTGCATCTGACGCCATGTCACGATGGAACCGTGTTATCATCGCGCCATGTCTCGGCCGGATCTCAATCTCCTTGTGACCCTCGATGTATTGCTGACGGAAGGCAGCGTGGCTCGCGCCGGCCACCGGTTGCGACTGAGCCCGTCGGCGATGAGCCGAGCGCTCGCCCGATTGCGCGCGACCACCGGCGACCCCCTGTTGGTCAGAGCCGGGCGCGGTCTCGTGCCGACACCTCGAGCGCTGGCTTTGCGTGAACGCGTGAGTCAGCTGGTGCAAGACGCCGAAACCGTACTTCGCCCGGCAGAGCGACTCAATCTCACAACCCTCGTCAGAACGTTCACCCTGCGGACCAGCGAAGGTTTTGTGGAGAACTTCGGGCCGCCGCTCCTTGCCCGTGTCGGTGAAGAGGCACCCGGCGTGCGGCTGCGCTTTGTGCAGAAGTCGCAGAAGGACAGTGCGCCGCTTCGGGAAGGCACCGTCGAGCTGGAAACCGGCGTGGTCGACAAGACGACGGCTCAGGAGTTGCGTGTGCAGGCCCTGTTCAACGACCGATACATCGGGGTCGTGCGAGCGGGACATGCGCTGACCAAGGGCAGGATTACGCCCTCCCGCTACGCCGCCGGCAGGCACATCTGTGTCTCGCGGCAGGGACTCGAAAAGGGCCCGGTGGATGATGCCTTAATGGCACTTGGCTTGGAGCGGGAGATGATCACGATTGTCGGTGGCTTCGCGACGGCTCTCGCGCTTGCTCGCGCCTCTGACTTGATCGCCACCGTTCCCGAACGGCATACCGGCATCTTGCGGACCGGCATGCATAGCTTCGCCCTCCCGATCTCGACGCCGGAGTTCACGGTGTCATTGCTCTGGCATCCGCGGTTGGACGGCGATCTCGCCCATCGCTGGTTACGGAGCTGCGTTCGGGAGGTCTGCAGGGCGCACCTCGAACGTGTGAACCGTCCAGGCAAGAAAAAAGGGCTCGGAGACTCTCCGAGCCCTTGAGTTTGGTGGAGGCGAGGGGAGTTGAACCCCTGTCCGAAGATCTTCGGCGCATCGGTTCTACATGTGTAGCCGATTGTTTTGATTTCGCAGCCACCCACGCCCATCGGCAGGCTTAGAATAGCCGCTAGCCCAGAACAGTCTCGTCCCCCGACGCTGAGCACCGGCGTGGGACCAGCCCGCTGCATCGCGCCGTTCCACCCCCGCGGGCCTCAGATGGAACGACGTCTCAGCCTAAATTAGGCTGCGAGTGCCAGTTCTTGGTTGGCAGTTGCGTTTTTCCCGGAATTTTACGAGTTCCCGAGATCTCGACATGCCCCGATGGCTTCAATATCCCCGTCGATACCGGTCGCCCCCTTTCCGTCGGATGTTGAAAAAGGCTTCTGGCCGCGTTCTCACTCGCTCAGCTCCTCGACGTACGGGACATGTACGCCTCGGACCTTCGCGTCGCTGCGGCCTTGCCAGAAGTCTTTTTGAACATCCGCACGACTCCTGGTTGGCCATTCGCCATCTGCTCTTAGATGTGCATCATACCGCATGGGTCAAGGGGATGCCAGCTGCCTGGATTTCGTCCCGGTCCTCGGACCCACGATGACCCGACATCAGTTCCCACACCACGTCGATTGACAATTCCATGGATCGTACGTTGACAATACATTGACAATGTGACACCGTCTCCTCGTGAACACCAAGCAAAAGATCCTGGCGTTTCTCTCACGAAGATCTTCGGCCACGGGAGGAGAACTCCGCGAATACCTCCGCCTCAGTCGACAGGCCATGAGTCTGCATCTTCGAAGCCTGCTCGAAACTCATCAGATCGTCCGATCAGGAACCACACGGGGAGCCCGTTATAGCGTATCGGGAAAGGCCGAGAAACCGGCCACGATCACGCGCCATCTTCCCATTCGGGACTGCGATGAGGATCGAGTGTGGAACCAACTTACTGCTCAACTGAGGCTTGAGCGAGTGCTGAGACCTAATGTGGTGGCTATCGTTCGGTATGCGTTCACGGAAATGCTGAACAACGCGATTGATCACTCACAAGCGGAACGTTGTTTCATACGTTTTAGACTGACGCCGAGCTTGGTCAGCTTTGACATCCGCGACGCCGGTGTCGGCGTGTTTCATTCGATCGCGAGCAAGCACCATCTACCGGACGAAGAAACGGCCCTGGTCGAACTCCTCAAAGGGAAAACCACCACCATGCCGGAGGCACATGCGGGGGAGGGAATCTTTTTTACCTCCCGCGTTGGTGATGACTTTACCATACGCTCTCATCGCATTCAGATCGAATGGAAGCGCGCCAAGCAGGATGTTTTCGTGTCCCAGCAGCGATATGTGACCGGAACGACCGTTCACTTCACAGTACACCGCAGTGCCAAGCATAAGCTGGAGGAAGTGTTCGGCGAGTTTGCACCTGCGGAATATGACTTTCAATTCGAGAAAACAAGGGTGTTCGTGAAACTACTCCGGCGTGATTATGTCTCTCGGTCGGAGGCGAAACGGTTGTTGGCCAATCTGGAGAAGTTCAGAGAAATCAGCCTCGACTTCCGTGAGGTACGATCCGTTGGACAGGGATTTGCCGATGAAGTCTTTCGCGTGTTCGCCGATCGCCACCCCGGCATCGTCATCCTCCCCGAGCACGCCAGCCCCGCCGTCCTGGCCATGATCAAACACGTCCGCCCCACAGCTCCTCGCGATACTCCATCGCACTGACGGTCTGAGAAATATCGCACAGGTCAACGGGGTGCCTGGGTTCCTATGATTCATCTTTCAAATGTTCGGTTCCGGTCGATTCAAGAACGAGTTGTTCCTTCGTCAATCAGACCATGTGCAACGATTTTCATTCGATCTCGCACAGCAACTGATACAGTGTTTGCGATCGCTTCTTCTCCCTCCAGTTCGAGAAGGGCTCTTAGCAGCCGCGCATCACGTGCATTGAGGTGCAGCGAAACCAAAATGAGTTCTTCTCGGGAAGTATCCACGGCTGCCATTTTCGCCTTCTTAGGTGTGCTTGCCTCGGGCGAGGAAAACAGCTTGTCTATTTCGACATGGGCTGCAGGATCGGAGTGCCTTTTCAATTGATGTAGCAGGGCTCGTGGTTCACCATCCATCCATGCGGAGAGCATTTCGTAAAGCTCGTTAATATTGGTCAGTTCAAGCCGACGGCGGCATCCATCCTCAATTGTTTGGTACGTGACAGAAAAGTTCTTTGCAACCGTTCGAACTGCATCATGAAATGATCTGTTCAACGGCGTACCTTTTGATCGATTCTCACGGAAAAGGGTAAAGACCTGGAGAAGTTGCCGTACCGTGTGCGGTGTCATCATCGTAAACTCTCCTCGTTCGTTAGATTCTTACGAATCATAAGATATGTACGATTTAGGTAGATAGTCAAGCAGGAAAATGGCCCGCGATATTATTTGGGCAACGCCGACGTTCGTGGCGAAATCGCAAAGCCGCGTCGCGAGACCGACGCGCGGAGGCGCGAGGGACCGAGGCGTACTCGAGGAAGTACGTTGAGGGACTAAGCGGCGAGCCCGTCGGCCAGGCCATTTCAAGGTCCGGCCTGGCTCGTCGCAGCAGCGGATCTGTGATGTCGGCCGAACCGTCACGCGCTCTTGAATCGCGTAAGTTTGGCGAACACAATCGCGCCGAAGGGGAGGGCCAAGCCCAACAGGAGCTGGATGAGCAGCAGTTCGCCGAGTTGGCTGTAATCGGCCGGGGCTTGCAGGTTGTTCGTGAGAGGATCGCGCACCTCGCGGGTGACGATATACAGCTCGTTCAGATATTTGGTTCCGAGCTGGCTGAGCGAGAGCGCCAGGTTGGTGAACGAAGCCATCACCGCGAAATAGGTCGCCTTGAGCGAATCCGGCGCCGAATTGGCGATCCAGGCGAGCAGGGGAATCATGGCGATTTGTCCCAGAGGCGACTCCAGAGCCGTATTGACCAGGGCGATGAAGCGGGCATCGACGAGACCCCCGGTGAGCGCAGCAGTCCAGTGATGCAGACCGTAGTACATGCCCACGATAGGAACGGAGAGCAGAAACCCGGCCACCGTCAAGAAGCCCACCACATAGGTGATCGAACGCTCGGCCATGAAGCGCCGAAAGACGAACATGCCCGCCAGGGCCAGGATGCTGCCGATCAGCGAGAGCACCGAGAGGAACTGCTGGTCGAACTTCAGCTCGTCGATCAGCCACCAGGTCACGCCTTCCCCTGGAACGGGAATGGCTCGAAAGACAAAGATGACCAGCGCCGTGCCCAGCAGCACATGTCGTGCCTCAGGGGCCAGGTCCTGGGTCAGCTGCCGGATCAGAAAGGCCACGATGCCGAATGACCCTGCGAACACAATCTCTTCCGCGTAGGCCGAATCTCCCAGCCCAACCGCCAGCGTAAACAGCACGAATGCCAGGCTTCCCCCGAGAATCCACCAGTTCGGGGCGGTCGCTTCGCTGTGCTGGGCGAGCAATGCCTCGACCTGCTCCGGTCCCAATCCCTGTGCGAGCAGGCGTCGCCTGGTCCGCAGCCGCAGCAGGGACCCGGCCCCTACACCCAGCACCGACACGACCGGAATGGCGAGCGCCATCAAATAGACATTCTGATAAATGCGGGCAATCGATTCTTTCGGCAGCCCCTCCACACCGGTGAACAGATAGAGGTTGATGAGTGCGACCAGGATGCCGCCCCCGACCACCGCTACCCGCCCCAGCGTCTGCATGGTGGTATGCATGAGCTTGCGTTGGTCTTCGTTGAACGGTCTCCCCCGTTCGTCCACGCGTGGCACGGCTTCCACCGTCATGGCATCGGCCACGGTGTCTTGCAGGACATAGCCCACCGGAGCCAGCAGCACGCTCAGGACGTACCAGGCCTCGGCCGGCATCATCGCCACCATGGCCTCTCGATGGCCGATCAACCCCACCATGATCAGGAGACTCATCGCGATGAGGCCGGCACCGAGATAGACCAAGGCCCCCTTCCATCGCCAGAGGAGATCCACGAGGTGGCCGATGGGCATTTTGAGGGCCCAGGGAATCCCGGCCCAAAACCCCAGTGCGGCAAGAAAGGAGGCGGACAGTCCGAGGTAGTCTTTCACGAAGAACGTGCCGACGATGCCGGTGAGCCCGGAGATCCCGGCGGCAAGGTACACCATCAACGGCGGCAGGTAGGACAGTCGAAGCTCGCGCCCGAGCTCCAACACATTACGATCGATCCATTGAACCAGCGTCCGCATGAACTCGGTCTATCCCACAGGCCCGCGAGGCATCATTCAGGCGTTCAGTTCAGTGTTCACTCTTCGCTCGACCGGATACTGCCGGTCCCGCCAGGCATCCAACCCGCCCTCCAAGGGTCTCACGCGATGGATCCCCTTCTTTTTCAAGAGAAAGGCCGTGCGGGCGCTGGAGACCTCATTGGGGCAGGTGCAGTACAAGACGATGTCCCGATCGCGCGGAATTTCGTGATGCCGGTGTTCGATTTCCTCCAACAAGAAATTCATCGCCCCGGGAATGATCTCGGGGTCCAGCTCCAGCGACAGGGGGTGGCGCACATCGACCACCGTGATCGGTTCGCCGGCATCCAACCGCTGTTTCAGTTCGTCCACGGAAATTTTCGCCATCCGCAGGTCGCGCATGAATTTCTGCCGATGGTAATACTTGGAGCCGATGAACGAGGCCAAGCCAACCACGAGCAACCCGAGCAGCACCCCACCGGCCTGGTCGAACAGGGCGGCGAGCTGCTCCAGTTGGCTGCTGAACAGGGCGCCGACCCCGTCGCTGACGGCCACCCATATGACGGCGCCAGCGATATCGTACAGGAGAAACGTCGCCGGGCTCATGCCGACGATGCCGGCCAGGGGAGGGGCCACTGTGCTGAAGCCTGGTACAAACTTCGCCAGCAGAAGCGCGCGGGGGCCCTGCTGCCGGAAGAGATTCTCGGTGCTCCGCACGCAGGAGTCCGGCTCGAGCGACATCCGGCACAGCAATCCCAACACCCGACCTCCCTTCGTACGCCCCAGATAGTACCAGGCCAGATCGGGTGGGATAGAGGCGGCGACCGGCACGAGCAACGCGGTGATCAGGCTCATTTTGCCCGCAGCCACCAGCGCGCCTGCGGCAATCAAGAGGGGAATCGCCGGAATCGGGAGGCCGACCTGTTCGAGGAATACCACGGCGAACAGCACGGAGGCTCCGTGGTCGACCAGAAATTGAAGCGACGATGGCATAGAGTGCTTGTGTTAAACCACCCGGAGCGCGCAAGGGTCAAGCGAGGAGATGGGCAGGGCCTTCGAACGATTGAGGGTCCTGCCCGTAATCCTGGGTTTACTTCGGGAACGCCGTCGGCGCCTTCACCTGTTGCCAGCCCTCTCCATTCAAGGACCGCAACATCGCCACCAGGTCCTTCTTTTCGTCCTCCGTCAGTTCCAAAGGAATGACGGTGTTGTCCTGGTGCGGGTTCTTGATTCCGCCCTGATTGTAGAACTCCACCACTTGTTCCAACGTGTTGAACCGCCCGTCGTGCATGTAGGGTGCGGTCCGGGCAATCTCGCGCAAGGTCGGCGTCTTGAACGCGCCGATATCCTCCTGGTTGTTCGTCACCATGTACCGCCCCAAGTCGACGGTGTTGTTGTCCCAGCCGATACCGAGGTTGTGGAACTTCTCATCCGTAAAGTTGAACCCGGAATGGCAACGGGTACACCGGGCCTTCCCCCGGAAGAGTTCCAATCCACGGCGAGCCGATTCGCTGAGGGCCTGCTCTTCACCGCCCAGATCATACCTGTCGACGGCACTGTTTCCCGAGAGAATGGTCCGCTGGAAACTCGCGATCGCCTTGCCGACGTCGCCGATTTCAACGTCGCGCCCAAAGACCTCACGGAAAAGTGCTCTGTAGCCGGCAATTTTCTTGATCTTCGCCACCAGTTCATCGTGGTTGGCAAACCCATGCTCGACCGGGTTGACGAAGGGGCCGATCGACTGGTCCTCGAGCGTCTCGGCGCGTCCATCCCAAAACTGGGCCTTGCTGTAGACACGATTGAACGACACGGGCGCGCTCCGCCCTCCCTTCAATCCGTGGATGCCGGTCGAGACGGGCTTACCGTCCGCAAACCCTTTCTCCGGCATATGACAACTCGCGCAAGCAACCATATCGTTCCTGGAAAGCCGCTTGTCGAAGAACAAGAGCCGACCAAGCTCGATCTTTGCCGCCGTCTGCGCATTGTCGGCCGGAATATAGGTAGCCAGCTCCTCCAAGCCTAGGGGAACCGGCTGGCTTCCCATGACTTCGGTCCCTCGACTGCCCGCCACGCCCCCCGCGATCGGCACTAATGCCAGCGCCGCGATGGCGATGGTGCCCCTTCCCCATTTCCTCCACCCTGTCGACATATCGCGTTCCTCCTTTTGCGTTGTGTTCCGTTCGCGCTGCCCTGCGCGCCTTCTACTTCGAGTCGGCCGTTGCCTCTTCAATTCACCGGAAGCGGAACGTCGTTCCCTCTTCTTCGGTCCACTGTCCGCCCTCTTGTCCTGCTCGGCCGACCGAGAGCGCGCGACCCCGTGAGGCATCGGGAAGCGTCGCCGCCGTCATCCGATCATGCTCCGGGCCGGGTGCTGCACCGCTCTTCATTCCTGGAACCGTCCATTCGGCTGTCTCGCGCTGACCGGCATGCTCCGCAGGAGCCAAAGCTGTGCATCCCATCAATAGACCAGCCCCCAGCGCCAACCATAGGCCTGTAAAGTGTTTCTTCATGGTCGACCTCCTCCTTGTGTGTTTCCGCATACGCCACCCTACCGCCGCGCCATGAATCAGTCCAATTGATAATGTGTAGCGGTGCAATTAGAATAACTTATCACTAGTCAGGGAGACCGACACATGACGTTGACGGAGTTGCAGTACATCGTGGTGCTTGCGCAGGAGGGGCATTTTGGCCGGGCCGCTGAGCGGGCATTTGTCACCCAGCCGGCGCTGAGCCTGGCCATCAAGAAACTCGAAGACGAACTCGGCCTGGCGGTGTTCGAACGGCGCAAACATCAGGTCGTGCCTACCCCCGTGGGGCAGCAGATCGTTCAACAGGCCCAGCGGGTGCTGGAGGAAGCCGATCGGATCAAGCTCCTGGCTTCTCAGGGCAAGAATCAGCTGGTCGGAGCGCTACGGTTCGGCCTGATTGCCACCGTCGGTCCATACCTGCTCCCGGATCTCGTGCCGCAACTCCACAGGCGCGCGCCGCAGATGCCGTTGGAGATAGAGGAGAATCTCACGGCAAACCTGACGGGGATGCTCAAGAACGGCAAGCTCGACGTGATTATGATTGCCTTCCCGTTCGAAGAGCCCGGAATTCTCACCCAACCTCTCTACGACGAACCCTTCAAGGCGGTCGTGCCGACCGACCACCCGCTCGCCCGCAAGAGGAAGCTGGATCCGGCCTCATTGGGCAAGGAACGAGTGCTCCTGCCGCACGCAGGCCACTGTTTCAGGCAGCAGGTATTGGAGAGTTGTCCGGAATTGAGCCGTTCGGATACGGAGGGATTGCAGGGAAACTCATTGGAAACGATCCGGCAGATGGTCGCCTCGGGCCTGGGCATCACCGTCATGCCGGCCAGCGCGGTCGCGGGCAAGCACCAGAACAAGCGGTTGGCCGTGGTGGAATTCGCCAAGCCAGTGCCTGAGCGACGAATCGGGCTGGCCTGGCGGAAGGGATTCGCCAGACCGGCCGTCATTGAGGTGATCCGTGAGGCAGTCAAGGCGGTGAAGATCGCCGATCTCTCGATCCTGCCTGCTTAGCGGGAAACCGTCATTGACCGCCGCCTGCCCAGGAGGTCGCGCAGCTGAGCCCGCATCTGTTCCAGCGGAAGATGGACCCGATCGCCGTGGCCGGCCAGGACCCACTCGAAGCGGTGTGACAGAAGCGTGGCGATCGATCGCAGCAGAGCGTCTCGATCCTGAACCAATTGGCGGGGCGACTCGAGCGCGCCGGTCTTCGGATCCCACCAGAGATGGTCTCCGGTGAACAACACCTGCTCACGGTAGAGCAGGGCCATACTGCCTGCCGTATGGCCGGGAACAGGAATGGCAAGAAAATCACGGCCAAGCTTGAGCGGTTCGTTCCCTTCTACGATGCACTCCGCATCTAGCATTGCGTCGGCATCGGCACGATGGATGATCCGCGTCGCCTGGAAATGCGCCGCATAGCGGGCTGCATCCGCCACATCGTCTTCGTGCGTCAGGAAGATGTACTTGACCCCACCCCGTCGCTCGAACGCCTCCACCAGGTGCTTGAGGAAGCGGGGTGAATCCACCAGCCAGTTTCCCTCCGGATGCTCGACGAAGAAGCTGTTGGCGCCGAACGACTGTTCGGCATTGAACCCGCAGTAGGCGACGTCTCCGCACACAGGCAAGGGGAAACTGGCCATGGCCTCACGAAGGGTGCCTTGGTCGGAGGACTCCGTCCCGATCGAGCCGACCGGACAGGCCAGCAAAGCTTGATAGGCGCGGCGGCGATCCCGAGCGCTCGTCGGTTGGGCGACGACCGCCGAATACTCGCCGACCTCGGAAAAGGTCTCCGGCGCCAGTTGCCGACAGGCATCGCAGTTGATGCAGGTCGCGTCGACAAAGAAGGAACCGGCGACATTCGCGTCCAGGCGTTTGCGGGAGTCGGCCATGGGAACCAGCTCACATCTTGGGCGGCTTCGAAGGACGTCCGTGCTTGCCCCGTTCTGCCGACCGCCAGAGATACCAGGAGGCGGTGCTGCGATAGGGTCTCCAGCGCTCACCGAATTGTAACACCTGTTTGGGGGTCGGCATCGTCCGTCTGCCGTATGCGATCCGAAATCCATTGCGGACGCCGAAATCGTCGACCGGGAGGACATCGGGACGGCCCAGTTGAAAGATCAGAAGCATCTCCACCGTCCAACGCCCGACGCCCCGTACCGCAATGAGCCGCTCGATGATCGCCTCATCGTCCCATGTCACGATGACACGGCCGGTGGGAACAATCCCCTCCAGAGTCTTGGCCGCCAGATCCCTGAGCGCCAGGATCTTCGAACCGGAGAACCCCGTTCCTCGAATCGCCTCCGCATCCATGGCGAGCAGTTCGGCCGGACGCGGAAACCGGCGACCAGGGAACAAGGCGACAAACCGGCGCAGGATGCTCTCCGCCGCGTTGGCATGGAGCTGTTGGTAGGCCACGGCACGCGCCAGCGCCTCGAAGGGCGAACGCCCCACGCGTTGCTTGATCTCGCAAGGACCGACTTCACGGATGAGTTGCCGCATCACGGGATCAACCCGCGACAGGTGCCCTGCGGCCTGGGACAAGGCGCTCATCTCTATGGAAGAATCGCGTCCGCTTCGATTTCGACCAGCATGTCCGGATCGATCAACCGCTTCACTTCGATCATGGTGGTGGCAGGACGGATCGCCCCGAAGATCTCACCGTGGGCACGCCCGACTTCCTGCCACTGATCGATGTCGGCCATGTAGATTCTCGTCCGCACGACGTCGGCCAGACAGGCCCCGGCCTGCTGCAATGCAGCCTCGATCGTCTTGAGCGTCTGAATCGTTTGGGCGTAGGGGTCCCCTTTGCCCACCAGTCCGGACGGGGTCATTGCCGTCGTCCCCGATACCTGCACATGTGCACCCATACGGACCGCCCGCGAATATCCGATCTTTCCTTCCCATGGCCCGCCCGTCGACACATTCTGCCGCGACATACCCGCTCCTTTCACATGACGATTCCGCCGCCCGCTTGGATTGTTTGTCCGGTGACCCACCGCGCCTCCTCGCTGACCAGGAACGCGACCACATCCGCAATCTCGGCCGGATGCCCGACTCGCTGCATCGGCGACCGCGCTACGCCGAGCTGCCGGTAGGCATCGGTCAGGACGCCCGTATCGGTAATGCCCGGAGCCACGGCATTCACGGTGATGCCGCGAGGCGCCAGTTCTTGCGCAATACCCTTGGTCAACTGTTCGAGCGCCCGTTTGCTCGCCAAATACGCGCTGGCTCCATGAAAGTTCATTTGCGTGCCGGCAGTGGAAATGTTCACGATGCGTCCGTTGTCCTCCAGGAGACGCGCTGCTTCCTGCATGGCAAAGTAGGGCCCCTTCGCATGCAGGTCGATGAGGGCATCGAAATCGGCCTCCGTGGTCTCGGCAAACGATTTGGGCAAGAACCTGCCGGCGTTGTTGATGAGGATATCGAGGCGTCCGAGTCGGCTGACCGTGTCCGCGATCAATCGGCGGGCTTCCGCGACTTGGCTCATGTCGGCTCGGCTCGTCACTGCGGTTCCGCCGGTCTCACGAATGGCGGCGACTACCTGCTCGGCCTGCCGCCCACGCCCGTGAAAATGGACCACCACTGCGGCCCCGTCACGGGCGAGACGCAAGGCGATGGCTCGTCCCATGCCTCCGGACGCTCCCGTGACAATCGCAACCTTGCCCGTCAACCTTGCCATCGCGCCGGCCTTCACGATCGGGGAGAGGGGAGCGGCTCCCCCCAGACAGCCCCGTAGACAAAGGCAGAGACGGGCTTGCGGTCGCGAGGAGCCAACTCACGCTGTTTGAGATAGTCCGGCAGCAGATCCGGCTCGCCTGGATAGCCCACCGCGATCATGGCCACCGGCTCGTGGCCCGCCGGAATCTTGAGCTCAGCCCGCGCCCGCTCGATGTCGAAACCTGCCATTTGGTGGGCGATCAGCCCAAGGGCCGTGGCCTGCAGAGCCAGACTGAAGATCGCCATGCCCGTATCGTGGAAGGCATGGCGGTTCGGCGTGCCGTCGTCTTCGAAAGTGAGGCGCGCGACCGAGAGCATCAGCACCGGCGCCCGGAACGCCCATTTCTTGTTGCCTTCCTTCAGACAACTCAGCAGGCGAGCATACCCTTCGGTATCATCCTTGGTCGCCAACACGATGGACCAGGGTTGTTCGTTGTTGGACGACGGAGCCCAGCGGGCTGCTTCCAGCAGGCTCTGCAGTTTCGCCGGTTCCACCATCCGTTCCGAATAGGCGCGAGGACTCCAGCGCCGCCTCAAAAGCTCATGAATCGGGGACTCTGTCTCAGCCGGCTTCTCCATCTCCAATTCCTCTCTCAAGCGCATTGACCGCGAAGTCTCCAAGTATACGCACAAGGCGGGGTGTTTGCATGCGTGAAGCCGCTGCGGGGATTGGATCGACTTACGGACGCTTCGGCTCGACGGCCTCTGCAACCGGCTGAGCACCGGACGGGTCATTCGGAGACCAGCCGCCACCAAGCGCTTTGTAGAGTTGCACCACGGATACGAGATGCAGTCTGCGGGTGGAAGCCAGCGACAACTCCGCGTCAAAGAGGTTTCGTTGCGCAATCAGGACGTCCAAATAGTTGGCGAGACCGCCCTTGTATCGAAGGTTCGCGAGGTGCAAGGCCGCCTGCAAGGCACGAACTTGGCGATCTTGCGCTGCCGCCTGCTCGCGCGCGGTGTCCACCCCCGCCAACGCGTCTTCCACTTCCTTGAACGCGACCAAAATCGTTTGCTTGTAATGGGCGGCCGCCTGTTTCGCTTGCGCTTCAGCCGCGGCTTGTTGAAACCCCAGGGTTTGGGCGTTCAGCAGGGGACCAGTGAGTCCCGGTCCGACCACCCCGAAGTCTCCCCCCGGTGTGAACAGTTTGGAGAGGTTCGGGTTGGCAATGCCCAGCGTCCCAGTCAGAGAAATCTTGGGGAACCGATCGGCCTTGGCCGCTCCAATTCGAGCCGTGGCGGCAGCCAGTTCCTGCTCCGCCTGCACGATGTCGGGACGCCGCTGCAGCAATTCGGACGGCAGCCCGGCTGGGACCACAGGCGGCAGCGACTGCTCGGTCAAGGATTGTCCTCTCGCGATGTGACCGGGATTACGGCCCAGCAACAGGCTCAGTTCATTCTCTTTCTGAATAGTTTGACGCTTGAGGTCGGCAATCCGCGCCGCAGCATTCTCCCGTTCGGCCTGGAACTGCTCGACATCGAGACGGTGGATGATGCCCTGCCGGTGGCGAGCCCGACTGATTCGGACGGACTCGTCCCACGCCTCCAGCGTACGCTGCGCAATGTCCGATTGCAGGTCGAGCTGCCGGAGGTCGAAATACGACTGTGCGACCCCGCTGACCAACTGGAGAATGATGGCACGCCGGTTCTCCTCTCGAGCCAACAGATCCCCACGCGCCGCCTCGTTCGACCGACGAATGCGTCCCCAAATGTCCAATTCCCAGGCAAGGTTGCCTTGGAGGTAGTAGTTGAAGGGGTTGGGAAAACCAGGAAAGCGGACTCCGCCCCGTCGAACGACCGGCGCATTGCCCGTGGCGTTCATCTGGGGAGCGAAGTCCGTACGAGCGACGAACAGGCGCGCTTCGAATTCTTCGACGGCGGCGACCGCTCGCTCGAGATCCTTGTTCTCCTCCAGCGAGATCCGAATGAGCTTCTGGAGTTCGGGATCGCGATAGAGTTCCCACCAGGGCATGTCGGCGAGAGAAGGAAGGTCCCTCCCCTCAGCCGCCATGCGATAGTTGTCATTCGTGGGAATATCCGGGCGCGAGTAATCGGGCCCCATGGCACAGGCGACCAGCAACGACGACCATAGCACGGTGACTGCCCGGAACATCACGAGGCCCTCCTTGCGCGGGAATTGCGTCGCATGTGACTCACCCGCCTGTGTCCGGAGCCGCGGCGTCCCTCCGCCGGCCGAGCTTTCGAATCAGAACGAAAAACAACGGGACGAAAAAGATCGCCAAGAACGTGGCCGCCAGCATGCCGCCGAAGACGCCCGTCCCGATCGAATGCCGACTGGCCGCGCCGGCCCCTGACGCGATCACCAGCGGCACGACACCCAGAATGAAGGCCAGTGAGGTCATGAGGATCGGGCGGAACCGCAGCCGGGCCGCCTCGAGGGCCGCGTCGTAGAGAGTCAATCCGTGGGCATACCGTTGGTTTGCGAACTCGACGATCAGAATCGCGTTCTTGGCCGCAAGCCCGATGAGCGTGACCAGCCCGATCTGGAAATAAATGTCGTTCGCCATCGCCGAGAGCCACACGGCGCACAAGGCCCCGAACACACCGAAGGGCACGGCCAGGATCACGGCGAAGGGAACGCTCCAACTCTCATACTGTGCCGCCAGCACCAGAAAGACCATCAGGAGTCCGAAGCCGAACGCAAGAATGGATTGGCTGCCCGCTTTGCGTTCCTGATACGAAATGCCGCTCCAATCGATATCGAACCCGCGAGGGACCAGGACCTCCTTGGCGGCGCGCTCCAAAGCATCAAGCGCCTGGCCGGAGCTGTACCCCGGCGCCGCCGAGCCCAACACCAGGGCAGTGTTGAATCCGTTGAAATGGGTGACGGGATCCGGGCCGCTGGTATAGCTGGTCGTGACGACCGTATCGAGCGGAATCATGGCGGGAGCTTGCCCATTGGAAGCCCGTACATAGATCTTGCTGATGTCGGCGGGACTGGACCGATACTGAGGCTCCGCCTCGGTCTGTACCCGATAGACACGTCCGAACTTGACGAAGTCATTGACGTACAAATTGCCGAAGAATGCTTGGAGCGTGTCGAAGACTTCGGAGATCGGCACGCCCAAGGCCTTGGCCCGCTCCCGATTGATCTTGGCATGGACACGCGGGGCGCTGACTCGAAAACTCGTGCCGACCGTGCCGATCGCCGGGTCTTGCCTGGCCTTGGCCACGAACTCCTGCGCCACTGCGCCGAACTTCTTGAAGTCTCCCCCGCTGGGATCTTGTAGTTGCACGGAGAACCCGCCGGTGGCGCCTAAACCACGGATCGAGGGGGCGTTGAACGCCAATACCAACGCACCAGGGATCTTGCCGAATTCCTGGAACGCGCCGCCGATCAGACGCTTCACGTGGTCTTGCGGTCCCTTGCGTTCATCCCAATGCTTCAGCGGAGTAAACATCGTCGCGGTATTGGTGCCCCGCGTATTGAACACGAAGTTCTGTCCCGAAAGAGCCTGCGTGCCGTAGATCGCCGGGAGTGTGTGATAGTACTGCTCGACTCGATCCAGCACCGCATCCGTCCGCTTCTTCGACGCCCCGTCGGGAAGCTGCACCACGGTGATGAAGTACCCCTGATCTTCATCCGGGAGAAACGCGACCGGGATGGTACGGAACAACTGCGCCGTAACGGCGAGCACCAGGCCGACGACCGCCAGCGACAGGACCGAATGCCGCAGCACGAGGCCCACGCCGCCCGCGTAACGTAGTTGCATCCACTCAAAGGCCCGGTTGAAGAGGCCGAAGAATCCCCGCCGCGGCCCGTAGCTCGGCTTGAGGAGCAACGCGCAGAGCGCCGGGCTGAGGGTCAGCGCGACGAATCCGGAGATGGCCACCGAGACGGCGATGGTGATGGCGAATTGCTTGTAGAGTTGGCCGGTGATGCCGCCCAAGAATCCCACCGGGACGAACACTGCGCAGAGAACCAAGACAATGGCGATGACGGGTCCCGCCACCTCCCCCATGGATTTTCTGGCCGCCTCCCTGGGGGATAACCCGGCTTCCATGTGACGTTCCACATTTTCGACCACCACGATGGCGTCGTCGACCACGATGCCGATCGCCAGTACCAGGCCGAACAGGGTCAAAGTATTGATCGAGAAGCCCAGCGCCGCCATGCCTGCAAAGGTCCCAATCAGCGAAACCGGAACAGCCACCGCGGGAATCAGGGTCGCCCGCCAGCTCTGCAGAAAGAGGAAAACGACCAGCACGACGAGCACCATCGCCTCAAGCAACGTCTTGACGACCTCCTTGATCGACACTTCGACGAAACGCGTCGTGTCATACGGAATGTCGTAGGTGACCCCGTGGGGAAAAACCGCGGAGAGCTTTTCCATCTCGCTGCGGATATGCCGAACCGTATCCAGTGCGTTGGCGCCGGGAGAAAGGAACGTGAGCAGCAGCGCGGTCGGTTTTCGGTTATAGCGGCCCTCAAGCACGTAGGACTGCGCGCCGAGTTCCACCCGCGCCACATCCTTGAGGCGGACCATCGACCCGTTCGGCAGCGCCCGGACGATCAATTCCTCGAACTCCTTCGCATCCGACAAACGGCCTTCCGTGATGAGGGGAAGGGTCAGCTCGGTACCGGTCGGCATCGGCTCGCGGCCGATGGTGCCGGCCGGAAAGTCTCGATTCTGCTCCCGGACCACGTTGGCAATGTCCGTGGGGGTGAGGCTCAATTGCGCCATCCGCACGGGATCGAGAATCAGCCGCATGCTGTAGTTTTGCTGGCCGTAGACCAAGGCGTCCCCCACTCCGGGTATCCGCTTGATATTGTCGAGAATGCGCAGGATGGCAAAGTTGGAGAGAAAGAACGCATCCTGTTGCGGATCGTCGGACTGCAGGACCATGACGGCCAAGAGATCCGGCGACATCTTTTTCACCGTGATCCCCTGGCGAACGACCTCGGGCGGAAGTTGCGGTTCCGCCAGCTTTTGGCGATTCTGGGTTTGGACCTGCGCGATGTCGACATTCGTGCCGATCTCGAAGGTCAGTCGAATGGTCATGTGACCGTCGTTCGTGCTCGTGCTGTCGAAATAGAGCAGGTTATCGATGCCGGGAAGTTGCAATTCAATGGGACGGGCCACGGAATCCGCGACGACTTCGGCGCTGGCGCCGGGATAGTCGGCCTCGATCTGCACCATGGGCGGCGTGATCTGAGGAAATTGGGCGACGGGCAGGGCCTGCATCGCGACCAGCCCGATGACGACGATGACGATGGAGAGGACCGACGCAAAAATCGGGCGGTCGATGAAGAGGCTCAGGTTCATGAGGACCCGTCCGTGCGAGTGGTCACGGGACGAGGTGTGGCATCCGTTTCGGCAACCAACACCGGCTTCACCTGCGCTCCAGGCATGACACGCTGGAACCCGTCCACCATGACCCGCTCACCAGGCTGAAGCCCCTCCTCGATGAGCCAGCGATCGCCTTGCCAATCGGTCGCCTTCACATCGCGCACCTCCACCTTGTCGCCTTGGGCCACGACATAGACCACAGCCCCCTTGGGCCCCTGCTGCACGGCGCGTTGCGGCACCAGGATGGCGTGGGGCTTCGAAACCCCGTGGAAGCGCACCGTCACGAACTGTCCCGGCAGCAGGATGCGCTCGGGATTCGGAAAGACCACGCGCGCCTGCCGGGAACCGGTCTCGGTCCGGAGGCTGACATCCGCAAAATCCAACACGCCCTTGTGGGGATACGTCGTCTTGTCGACGAAGATGATCGTGCCCGTGAGGCTATAGATCCCCGGATGCTGGATCCGTTGAGAGAGAATGTCGCGCCGGCGTTTGAGGAGAAAGCTCTCCGGGGCGCTGACAATTACGTACATGGGGTCGACTTGATGGATGACGGTCAAGAGATCCGTCTGCGCGGTGACGAGGCGTCCCTGATAGATGCGGGTCCGTTCGATGAGACCGTCGACCGGGGCCAGGATGATCGTGTTGTCGAGATCGAATCGGGCCTTGACCAAATCTCCACGCGCTGCTTCCAACGCAGCCTTGGCTGCAAGGTCCTCGGCGATCGCGTCATCCACGTCTTTTTGGCTGACGGCATCCTCCACCAGCAGCGGCTTGACCCGCGCCAGGTTCTGTTTCGCTTGGACGAGCCTCGCTTCCGCCTGCGCCACCCGCGCCTTGGCGCTGATTTCAGCCGCCTTGAACGGAACCGGATCGATCTCGTAGAGGCGATCGCCTTTCTTGACGTCCCGTCCCTCGGAAAAGAACCGTTGTTTGATGATGCCGGTGACCTGCGAGCGGATTTCGACCACGCTCGAGGCCTCCGCCTGTCCGATGAACTCCGGTTCGTCCGGCACGGATTGGAGGGTAGCCACGACGATCTGCACTTCGGGCAGAGGAGGGACCGGAGGGGAGCCTGCTTCGCCCTTGCATCCGAAGAGGCCGACCACCATCAAACCGGCTAGGACGACTCTCACCATGTTTGTTTCTCCCCACGGTAGGTTGTGATTCCGTCGCCCCCGGCACATCCTTCGGCAGGCAGGAATCGTAGCACCACCCCGGCTGGCAGGTCGAGGCTCAAAGTTCGCACGCAAGATCCTGCGTCGCGCAACGGCCCCCCCTGGTCAACCAATCAATGCAAGAAGTCTCTTCACGAGACTCACTGCGGCCCCTGCTGCATCCACGCATGCCTACATGACCCCCATGGATGTGGCAAGGAGCGTTCCTCGCAATCTTGGCTGGGGAAGGATCGACAACCCATGGCATTTCTTAGGTAAGCGGATATCAAAGTGAACGAGGTGCCTGGGTGCACCCAGCCGTGACGATCCTCAGAGCCGAAAGATCGGCAAGTGACGAAACGGATCGTCACGGGAGCGGAGGAAGCGAAAGCCAGACAGGTAGCCATCATAAGCCGGTCGCCCGATTCAGATAGGGCGGGACGATGTTGCCGGCGTTGCGCAGCACGAACAAATCCCCCGGCACCGTCTGAGTAATCAGGGTGGGACTGACTCGGCTATCCGAGCAGGTCATAAAGAGCGCGGCCGGCTCTTGCCCGTTGACGAGGCGGACGAACAGATCCTTTTGGTCGCCGAAGACACCGGATTGGAACCGGTGGATGCCGTCGATGAGCCTTTTCACGTGGACACGTCCTCCTTCTACAATCGCTTTTCCTCCAGATCGTACACGTCGAACCACACATAGACCGGACGATGGTTTGGTACGAACTTGGGAATATAGTCCTCCAGATACTGCTGGGCCTGGAGGCTCATATCGCTGAGTTTCATGTCGCGCAGCCGGTTGTTCCATTTCAGCACCTCATCTGGATCCTTCACCTTGGAGTGTTCGTTGATCCAGCGAGCGATGTCGTCATCCGAGGCACCGGTTGCCACGACTTCTTTCAACTGTTCCGGTGTAATCCCGGTGAACGCAAACCATTGGCTTGCCAAGGAACAGGGCCAGTAGTTGTATTCGCCGTTCAGGTCCAGCAAAAACGCCCGGCACTTGTCGACGCACCGCGCTGCAATGACATAGCCCCCCAGTTTCTCTCGAGGGCTGCGCGGGTATCCCTTCCGGAGATCCTTAGCCAGCTTCTTGACCTTCTGGAGATCGGTATTCTTCATGATGGCTCCTCTTTACGTGTTTCTTGAGAGCGGAGAAGGCCCCTGACCGCGGCGTGCGCCAGTCCCACTTCAGGCACCCGTTGCAACGCTTCGTAATAGTGTCTGCCGAACCCATCACCCTCTGCCGAGGGGGTCAGCAGGCCCCGCACTGAGGCGAGCAAGGCTGTTATCTCTTCCCCCGATTCGATGCGGTCATCTTCGGCGAGTTCGTGGAGTTTGGCCACGAAACCGGTCAGCGGTCGCAACCAGGCAAACCAGGGATCCCCCAGCACCAATTGAAGAAATGCCCCGTTGGATTCGATTCGGCCGTGTATCCGTTCATAGGACACCCGTTCCGCGTCCAGCAATGCTTTGTGCAAGCGGAGCAATGCGTGAGACAGGTTGTCCAACTCTATACGCCTCGGATTCTGAGTGGGCATGATCCCCTTTCCGCGCGACGGTCGGAAAAGCCGTGCAGAACGCTTAGCGAGTAGCTTTTTCTTGTTGAGAGAGGTACCGATACACCCCTTCGACGTTCTCCGGGAACCAGTCGGCATAACGCTGCCACTGTTCATATTGTGGAAGCCGAACGGAGTTCTTCGCATCCTCCAGGCTCAAGCCTTTAGCCACCGCCTCCCGCACCGCCGCACTGAGGTCCTCGAGATAGCCCCGAAACATCCGCACGTGGTCTTTCCGGCCGATCTGACCGTGCCCCGGAACCAGGATCTCGAAGTCCAACTGCTCCACTCGTTTGAGCGACTCGATCCACTCGTCCGGATAATCGCTCCGCATCGTGCGGTACGCGACCGTTTCGACCGGGATGAAATCGACGGCAAAGAGGAGCCGATCCTGCGGAAGCAGCACGACGAGACTGTTATCCGAATGGTTTCTGCCGGTATAAATCAATTCGATGTGTTTGCTTCCGAGGTCGATGGCCATCCGATCGGTGAAGGTCAGGTCCGGGGCGGGCGTCAACGGGTCCGTCGCCTCCACGATCTTCGGCCTCGCAGCGACCTGGCTGACGAACAGCGCCGTGTCGGCGAAGGCACTGCCGCCGGTGATGTGATCGTTGTGATGATGGCTGTAGACCACGAATCGGACGGGCTGATCGGACAATTTCTTGATCTCGTCCTTCAGCCAGGCCGCCGCGTCGGCACTGATCGGGTCGGTCACGAGTACGCCTTTCGGCGTGATGACGAAGACGGCCTGGTGAAATTGATGCCGGAACAGGTAGACGCCCTCGGCCAGCTTCGTGATTTCATTCTCGGGCCGCGGCTGTTGAGCCGATACCGCCGGGCCTTGGACCAGCAGGGCTACGAAGACCGCCAGCAGAGAACACCATTTCCAGAGCGCCATGGGAGCCTCCTCCACCTTTCCTCTGATTTGAGGATTAACCGCCTTCTGCATCGTCGGCTCCATGGTGACCTCCTTCCCCTGATGCCCGGACGGGATGATTCAAGCAAGTCGATGTCAGCGGCCGGCATCGCCCCTGATAACGAGTCGCGCCTCCACCTTCACGTCGCCCTCTTTGGCCAGCACCTCGTACCGCGTCGCGTCGCGTTCCCGCCAAAAACGAAGATCGAGCGTCGCACGACCCACCCGCAATTGACGGAGGGTGAGATCGGGGAGCCAGGGCGGGAGTACCGGGTCGATATAGAGCGTGCGCGTGGGCGCATCGGCATCCAAGCCCAGGATGGCCCGCAACAGATGAAACGCACTGCCGGCCGCCCAGGCCTGCGGGACGTTGGCTCCGAGATATTGAACCGGAAAGTTGCCGGGCTCCCGTTGGACCCCGGCATAGAGCTCCGGCAGTCGATTGAGGAGAAAGTAGCTGCCGGCCCCGCTGATATCACGGGCGATCATGGCCGCTTCCTCCGCGAATCCATAGCGCTTGAAACCCATGGCGATGATGCCGTTGTCGTGCGGCCATACCGATCCGTTCTGATAGGAAAAGGGGTTATAGGCGGGATGGCTCGCGGACAAGGTGCGAATGCCCCATCCGCTCCACATGTCGGGTTCACGCAACCGCCGCATCACTCGCGCCGCGCGGTCCGGCGGAACGATGCCGCTCCACAACAGGTGCCCCGGGTTGGAAGCGATCGTCTTCACCGGCTTCTTGTCGCCGTCCAGAGCGTAGGCGTAGTAGCCGAGATCCTCGCACCAAAACCGCTCTTCAAACCGTCGCTGCAGCTCCGCGGCCTCCTCACGCAATTGTCTCGCCAGATTCGAATTCCCAACATAGTCTGCGCCCTCGGCGGCCCGGCGCTTGGCATCGTAGACGTACCCTTGCAGTTCACAGAGCGCTTTGGGCCCCTTCACCAGCGAACCGTCCGGGTAGACGACGGCATCGCCGGCGTCTTTCCACCCCATGTTCTCATAGCCTTTCTCCGACCGAGTCTGGTACTCCTGGAACCCGTCACCGTCCCGATCTCCATATTCATCGATCCAGCGCAGACACCGTGTGACGACCTCCTGATACTCCGTAAAGAGTGCATCGTCACCCAGCCACTTCCAGGCTTCATGCCATGCGATGATGTAGAGGATCGTCGCATCGGCGGTTCCATAGTACGGAGTGTGCGGGATGCGTTTGAAATGGGCCAACTCGCCGACACGCAACTCGTGCGGCATTTTGCCGGGCTCCGCATCCCTGTAGGCATCCAGTTCGGTTGCCTGGAGCGCGGCCAATCGCTTGAGCGTGCCCCGCGCGAAATCGGGATAGACCGTCATGTTCTGCAGGCTGACGATCAAACTGTCCCGCCCGAACACACTGACGAACCAGGGGACACCGGCGGCGGCCAACAGTTCCTCTGGCCGTTCCTCGTCGGCCCTCAGCCGCAAGGCCGCCATGTCCTCGACTGATTGCCGGTACAACCGGTAGAACTCCTCGTTCGACGTGGTGATCTGTGTCGTGACCTGTTTCCAATTCGCCAGGGTGTGTGCGACGCCGGTTTCTTCGCAGGTGTGCACACATTCGGCGGGAGCACGCCTACTAATATCCCCCTCGTCGATGTCGTATACCCAGCAGGCCTGCCATGAGGCGCCAGGCGCGAGATCGACCGTGAAATTGAGACGTCCATTGCCGTATAGCGCCTTGGAGGTGCTCTTCTCCAGGGACAGCGTCAGTGCCCTGCGAAAATCATTGTGCGCATAGCGGGTGATCAGCCGCTGGCCTTCACTCGACCACTCGGTTTCGATATGGCCCCTGCGCGTCAGCTGCTTGGCTCTGACTTCAAAGATGTCGGCGAAGTCATTTCGGATCAGCAGCTCGAGGTTGAAGCGTACGGACTTTGCACTGTAGTTCCGGATATCGATGTCTTCGTGAAGCCCCTCGCCGATCATGCGGCCGAGCATGAGTCCCAAGGTCCCGGCCGCGATGACCCCATGGTCGGTTACGATCCTCGGGTTCACGAGGCAGGTGCGCGAGGCGTAGTACGCCACGGCGCCCGAGTTCAGCAGGGTCCACGGCTCGCCGTCGATATAGAGCTGGTAGCGGCTGATATAGCGCGTGTCACGTGCATAGAAGCCCTGGTCTGATGCATCCGTGACGGAGCCGTCGAATTCAGACACCAGAAAGGTATGACCGTGATTAATGGTGATGACGGGAGGACCGACGGTGACTTTCAAGGCCATTCCGACTACTCTCGATCTTCACTCCGGGCTGACCTGCGTCCGACCCTTGAATGGGTGGTATCCCACATTCGAAACCCGCCCCGAAATGCATTGGCATTGTTGCCCCGACGCGCCCACCTCGGCAGAGCTTTCAGCTTCTTGGCATTCCCGCCGCCGAGCACGATGTAGTCCACCTGCAGGGCCCGACGAAGCGCATCCGCCACCTTCACGACCTGACGTCTCCACTTTTTCTTCCCGCAGCGCTTGAGTCCGCGCAGCCCCACGTAGTCCTCATACGTCCGCCCTTTGCTGTAGGGAAGATGCGCCAGCTCGAGCGGCGCGAGAACGCCGTCGACGATCAAGGCCGAACCTAACCCGGTGCCCAACCCGAGAAAAAGCATCCGGCCGCCCTCATAGCTGCCGAGCGCCTGCATGGCCGCATCGTTGATCACTTTCACCGGGCGACCGAAGGCTTTTCGAAAATCGATTCCCATCCAGCCCTTGCCGAGATTGGCGGGCTCGGCGATCGGGCGCCCGTTCCGGACGGGACCGGGGAACCCGATGGACACGACCTCGTACGTCCAATCGGCGGTGGCCTGCTTCACCATGTCGACCATCTGTCGTGCGGTCATGGCGGAGCCGGACGGAATCTTGCGCGGCGCCTGTTGGCCGGTCGCAAGAACTTTGACGTTGGTTCCGCCCACATCAATGACGAGGATCTTCATACTTGCGCGCAGCTCGGTGTCCTGTTCGTGAACGGCTCGGTCTCCACCGTGAGTGAAATCCCTTTTCAATCTGACATGGGTGATGAATGCTAAACAACGAGTTGGCACATCCGACTACTGATGGAACACGGATGCTCTGATCCATGCCGCATGCAACAATCGCAAACGCATCACACAACTTCGCCCGATCGTCACTGCGCTCACGGCATGGCCTCCTTTACCCGCCGCTCCCCCAAACCCAGCCGAAGCGCCTCGATATCCAGCTCCCGTTCCAGACGATGCAGAACCTCGTCGCTGATGGTGCCGTCATCCCGAAGCCGGATCAACGCGGACCGTTCGGCCGCGAGGGTCGCTTCTCTGAGCCGGATCAGGGCTTCGCTCGTCTCCTTCTTGCATGCCGGATCGACCTCGGCGTCCGGCGCAAATCGCTGCAGGCGTCGGCCGTAGTGCACTCGCAGCTGTTCGATATGGTCCGCCTTCGGCCAGGCTTCCTTCGTCAAGTCGTTCAATCGGGACAAGGCCGCGCCGGCTGCATGTCGGCGCGCATGCATTTCCTCCTGCTCCCCCTCCAACCCTTCCGACACTCCCAAGCGCCGGATGAGCGGGGCCAAGGTCAACCCTTGCAGGACCAAGGTCGACAGGATCATGGCGAAGCTTATGAGAATGATCTCAGCGCGAAAGGGAAAGGGGGTGCCCGCACTGGTGGAGACCGGCAAGGCCATGGCCGCCGCCAGTGTCACGATGCCCCTCATGCCTGTCCAACCGACGAGAAAGAGATGCGACCAGGGGGGCAGAGGATCCCGCGCACGCAGAGTCCGACTGAGGCAACGGGGCAGCGTCGCGATCAGGGGTACCCACCCCAGTCGCACCAGGATGGCCGTCGCACTAATCAGTGCTCCGCCAAGCATCAGCGGCTTCAGCCGATCGGCCGGAACGGCGGCCTGCAGGGATCCGAGTTGCAGACCGATCAGAATAAAGATTACGCCGTTCAACAGGAACACCAGAAGATCCCACACGGCGCGTCCCTGGATCCTGGTCGACGGCGCGACCACCCTGCTGAAGTGCTGCCGCAGATACAGGCCACCCGCCACACAGGCCAGCACCGCCGAAGCGTGGATCGACTCACCGACCACCCACGCCACGTACGGAGCCAGTAACGTCACCCCGATTTCGGTAAAACTATCCCCGATCGACCGAAGGGCCAAGCGGGTCACCAGCCCTACCAGAAGTCCGACCAGGATACCGGCCACTGCAGCATAGAGGAATTGCAGGAGCGTCTCCTGGAGGATAAAGACCCCGCTGACGACGGCCGCCACAGCGGCCCGATAGAGCACGAGGGCCGTGGCATCGTTCACAAGACTTTCCCCTTCCAGAATGGTCACGATGCGCCGAGGCATATTGAGACGTTTGCCGATGGCCGTGGCGGACACGGCGTCCGGTGGTGACACAATGGCACCGAGCACGACCGCTTCGGGCCATCCGAACCCGAGGAGGGCATGCGCAGCCAGCGCCACCGCCGCCGTCGTCGCCAAGACAAGACCGACCGCCAGAAGTGAGATGGGTCGAAGGTTGTCGCGGAAATCCCGCAGGGAGGTGAAATAGGCGGCCGCCCACAGGATCGGCGGCAGGAACACCAGAAAGACCACATCAGGGTTCAGCGTGACGGTCGGCACCCCGGGCACCATGGCCAACACGAGCCCGCCGATGACCAGCAAAATCGGATAGGGGAGCAGCATCCGCTGCGCGAGCGTCGTCAGCGCCAACACGACGGCCAACAGCAGGATAATGATTTCAAGTTGATGCAGGCTATCCATCCAGCCTCGGAACGGCGGCACCGATGGCCGTTCCCTCCCGATCAGAATTGAGCCAAGATTGGCCCCCGCCATTTCCGGAATGAGCACCCCCCTACGACCAGGGCCGGACCGGAGGAGGCGAGGGCATTACAGATGGAGCGGCCTGATCGGCGACACCACCGCTTCGGGATTCTTCTTCCAGATCGCTGGATCGGCGTCGACGTAGAGTTCCACCTCATTGCCGTCAGGGTCCCTCAGGTAGAGGCTTTGGCTCACCGTGTGGTCGCTCATCCCGTCGATCGCAATGCCAGCCTGTTCCAGCTCCCGTTTGGCTGCCCGCAGTTCATCGAGACTGTCGCCGACTTTGATACCGATGTGGTACAGCCCTCGACGGCGCCCCGTCGGAGGCCCCGGCGCATCGCCGACCTGGATCAGCAAGAGTTCATGATGTGTACGGCCCGAAGTAAGCGCCGCGGCGGCTCCATTGAAGATGCGGCCGACTTCCTTGAATCCCAACAGATCCCGATAGAAGGCGAGCGCCCGTTGCAGATCCTTCACATAGAACACCACATGGCCGAGATAATGGGCTTTCATACTCCCTCGTTATGACGCCTTCCGTCTTTTGGGTTCTTTGACGAACGTCACTCCGGTCTTCTGCACTTCCTGGTAGGGCAGGAGCCACACCAGCGATTCGTCGCTGAGGTCCCCCACCTGAATGCGGTTGCCCCAAGGGTCACGGAAATCGCAGCGAAAGTCCGGGTGGAGCTTCAGCTTGTATCGCTTGGTGAGTTTCCGCCGGACCTCCTTGATTTGCTCGGCATCCCTGACCATGAGTCCGAAGTGCTTCACACGATCCGGTTGAAGTCGGTCGACTTCGAAGATGGCGAGGAATTGATGTTCGCCCAGCTTGCACCAGGCGGCGCCTTCGCCCCCGCGGAGCATTTTCAATCCGAACACGTCTTCGTAGAATTTGACGGCCTTCTTTGCATCGGTCACTTCAATCACGACGTGATTGCATCCGTACACCTGTACCGCCATCGTCTCACCTCCGTCCGGTTGATCCGTCGGCCATCCCAGCCTGGCGTGCCCTGACCGTGCTGATCGCCCCTGTGAAGCGCTCGACCGGCTGGGCCCCCGACAGCCCATAGGCCCCCGCGAGGACAAAATAGGGGACGCCGCGAATGCCGAGTCGATGGCCGGCGGCTTCCTCGGCCTTCACCTCCGTCACCCCCTCATCTCCTTCGAGAAAGGACGCGGCGGCCCCAGGATCGAGCCCGGCCCGCACCCCCAGGTCCACCAATTCCGATTTCGAGCCGACATCGGCTCCCTCAACGAAATAGCCTCGGAACAACGAGTCCACCACCGCATCCTGGCAACCGAACCGATCCGCAAACCAGATAAGCCGATGCGCATGAAAGGTGTTGGGGGTTCGCACGATGTGCTCGAACGCAAACGGAATCTGCACCGAGACCCCCGCAGTCAGCACTTGCTCCTCGAGGCGACGAAATGCTTCCACGCTGCCGAACTTCGCTTCCAGATAGGCCCTGCGCTCCATGCCGCCTTCCGGCATGGTCGGATTCAGCTCGAACGGGCGCCATGTGACCTTGGTGACCGGTACGGACGGCAGCGATCTCAGGGCCAGTTCCAGCCGCCGCTTACCGATGTAACACCAGGGACACACGACGTCCGAATAAATCTCTATCGAGAGACCTTTATCAGTTTCGCTCATGGCTTCCGCATCCCCCGATCGACCTGCGCGTTCAGGTGGAACGAGCCGTCCCATGCGGCGAGCCGCATCGTCACGACAGATGTCCCATCTTGCCGGCGCGATAGTCGTCCACCGCCTGCACCAATTCCTGTCGCGTGTTCATGACAAAAGGACCATAGCGTGCAATCGGCTCCCTGATCGGTTCGCCCGCCATGACGAGTATCAACGCATCCCCTCCGACCGCTTGGATGCGCACCCGATCGCCCTTGAGGTCCAACACGACCAACTCGGCCTCTCTTGCTTCAACCGTGCCGTTGACCTTGATCTCACCACTCAACACGAACACGCCCGCATGGTGCCCCGCCGGGAGAACCAGTTCAGCATGGCCACCGGCATGCAGCCGCACGTCCAGGAGTTCCACGGGCGTGACGGTTTGCGCCGGCCCCCTCGCACCCTTGAACTCACCCGCAATCACCCGGACTTCACCGCCTGCGTCTTCCAACGAGACGGTGGGAATGTCGGCCTTCACGAGGGTCTGGTACCGCGGCGCCGACATCTTGAATTTGGCCGGAAGGTTGACCCACAGTTGAATCGCCTGAAAAGTCCCTCCCTGTTTCGCCCACTCAGGTTCGTGAAGTTCTTCATGCACGACACCGGAGGCGGCCGTCATCCACTGCACGTCGCCGGGACCGATCACGCCGCCGTTGCCGGCAGAGTCCCGATGGGCGACCCGACCCTGATACATGATCGTGACCGTTTCGAAGCCACGATGAGGATGTTCCCCCACGCCCCGCGGATGGTCCGTCGGCGAGAAATCCCGAGGCCCCGCGTAGTCCAACATCAGAAACGGACTGAGCTGTTCATCCAGTTCGTTGCTGGGAAACAGGTTCCGAACCGGGAAGCCGTCGCCCACCATATGGGCCGATCCCGGCTGATAGACACCCAGCACTTCTTTCTGAGCCGCGGTCTGTGTAATCACGATGGACCTCCTCCCTTTGCGTTCGTTACGCCAATTCCCGCAACGCCTCCGCCAGCGTGACCTTCCCGCGGACCAGCGTCTGGGGATGTTCATACCCGACGGCGCATTTTGAGAACGCCCTATACATTTCCTCGAACAAGCTCGCCGCTTCATCCGAAAAGCCGAACGACTTGAACGTCGGGACCACGGCACTCAACGGCGCCGCTTGTTCGTTCACGGTCCGGCCGAGGATTTGACTCAGTGCCGCCGCCACCTGTTGCGGGCTGTAGTTCTCCGGCCCGGCCAGTTCAACGACGGTACGGCCCTTGCCGCCCGCCATCAATTGTTCCGCCCCGACTCGGCCGATATCCTTCGTGGAGATCATCGGCACTCGAGCGGCCGGCGCAAGGAACGTCGGCAAGATCCCCTGGCTCTTCGCCATCCCGATCACCGGTGCCCAATTCTCCATAAAATAGCAGGGTCGCAAGATCGTCACTTGCTTGGCCGCCGCGACGAGTACCTGCTCACCATAATGGACGGCACGGATCGGGCCGGTTTTCCCCTCAAGGTGGCCGCCGACGGAGGATAAGAAAACGACGTGCGGAATCCCGCTGTCTTTCACCGCACGGGCGGCTTGGTCCATCCGCCGCCGTTGTTCCGCCAGCCACGCCGTCGCGCCGTAGTTTGGCGGAACAAGCATGTACACCCCTGCCGCGCCTGTCAGCGCGTTCGTCATTGCAGCTTGGTCGTCGAGTGAGGCGACCGCTACCTCCGCCCCCTTCGCTTGCCATGGCGCCACCTTCTCGGGCGACCGCACGATGACCCGAACAGGGAATTTGTGATTGAGCAGCGTCTGCGCGACCCCCGCACCAGTATGTCCCGTCGCTCCCAACACAACAAACATGCCGCCCTCCCTTTTCATCCGGTGACCATGCAATCCATCTTGGCGCTCCGGACCGCTTCAGACGGACTCACGGCGCGACCCCAGTATAATAGTTCTAGTTAGAACGTAGTCAAGTGCTCGGGCGAGGATTGTCGCTAACCAATTGTTTCCACTGCAGTCTGTACCATCTTGCGCCTCACCCCGTCGCGACTCAAGCGGCGAGTGCACGCAAAAAGAAAGATTTGCTCCGCATGGCACAACGCCGAAGCCGCGTGGTCGATGTGGTAGGGGTCAGCAGGACAGAGACGGGCCCGAGCAGCGTTCCGACCAAACTTGGCACAGATGGAATTGCAAGGACTGCGCAGAAACCTCTGCACAGGAGGTCATTCGAACCGACTCCACTCACTCAGTCGGCTCAGCGGCGAGGAGCAGAGCCCAGACGAGAGCCACCGCCTGCATTTCAAGATTCTGATGGAATCCAGACCGGGACGGAGCTGCAATGATCGGCGGGCTAACGCTCTTTGCGGTCCTTGATCGCGCGTTCCACTTCGCGACCCGCCTCACGGGCCTTGATCGACTCGCGCCGGTCGTGTTGCTTCTTCCCCTTCGCCAGTCCGACTTCCACCTTCGCATGCCCCCGCTTCGAAAAATAGATCCGCAGCGGGATGAGCGTCAGGCCCTTCAGCTGAGTCTTGCCGATCAGTTTATTGATCTCTTTCTTGTGCAGCAGCAATTTCCGCTTACGCAGCGGATCGTGGTTCATGATGTTGCCGTGGGAATAGGGGCTGATGTGGCAGTGGTGGAGGAAGAGTTCCCCGTCATCGACGGAGGCGTAACTGTCCATGAGGTTCACTCGCCCTTCGCGCAACGACTTCACCTCGGTTCCGCGCAGGACAATGCCCGCTTCGAGCTTCTCCTCGATGAAGTAGTCGTGATACGCCTTCCGGTTGGTGGCGACGACTTTGAACTGATCGTCGTGATTCTGTTGTTTCCCCATCGACCCATGCAACGCCGATCGGCGCGCCCTTACTCCCGTGCTGCTTGTCCAGCCCCAATTCTGCTACGATAGACCCATGCGCGGATACGCTTCATTGGATTCCTTCGGGACGATTCTTGCCGGACTGGCTCACCGCCTCGGCCTCGAAAGCAAACTGTTCGAAGCCCGACTGCGCCGAAGCTGGCGTGAACTGGCCGGGGAGGCCATCGCCGCCCATACCAGGCCTGATCAAGTCCGGTTCAAGAAGCTCTACATTCACGTCCAGAACTCCGTTTGGCTGCAGCAACTGACATTTCTGAAGCCGGTGTTGCTGCAGAAGGTGAACGCCCTGGCCGGTCAGCCCTTGGTCACGGACATCGTGCTGCGGATCGGGGAGGGATTCACGGAGTACGCGGACGCCGCACCCCTTGAGGCCTCAAAGGCTCCAGAGCCTGCCCCGTCGCCGGAACTGCTGGCCGAAACCGCCCGGCACACGGCGTCCATCCACGACCCGTCACTGCGCGAACAGCTCGCGACGGTCATCGCGCATGCGTTGAGCCGTCGAGATCCCCCGTCGGGGCCGGCATCGGCCCCTTGAACAGCTGCCGGGCGTAGGCGGCCATGGCGGCGCTGTCCTCCTTATGGAGGATCGGGCCGATCCGCCCCTCTTCCTCGTTTTCCTCCAACCGGTAGAACCCCCGGAGCGCGCGCTCAAACCCCTCACGCATGGCTTGGTCTTCACCTGTCTTGAACTTGTGCAGGACTTCGGCTTCGGCCCACGCCTCATGCGTAAAGATGTAGATCGAGAGCCGGCGGTATCGGCCCTGGGGATCGTCCGGAGTCGTGGGGCGGATTTTCATGGCCCCGAAATTTCGGCCCTCACGACCGACCTTGCGAAACCGTTCGATCAGCGCCTCGATCTCCGGATCGCTCGTATAGGACGGCACATGCACCGCCACGAGCGTTTCGTCCTGCGAACCGACACTGTAGGGAGGGATCGAGCGGTCGGGCCGGCTCAGGTACATGCCGCCCCAAATAAGGCCGAACGCACTGAACAGCACGCCCAACGCCAACTTCACGACCGTGTCGAGCGGCTTTTTCCTTTTCGGATCGGCGGTCGGCGCGGCGGGGGAGGAAGTCGGGTGGTTCATGGACATGGTGGACCAGCCCCACGCGCAGGCCGGCGGCAGACGCTCAGGCGCCTTCAGGTTCCCCGGGGCTCACATCCTGTTCGGCCAGACGCGCCACCGCCACGACGCGGTCCTCCTCGCCTTCAAGATCGAGGAGCCGAACGCCCTGGGTATTGCGGCCGATTTCCCGGATGTCGTCCACCTTGCAGCGCAACACCTTGCCCTGCGCGGCCATCAACATGATTTCGTCTTCGTCGCGCACCTGCAGAAAGCCGATGGCCGGGCCGTTGCGCTCGGTGGTCTTCACGCTGATGATGCCCTTGCCGCCGCGTCCCTGGATACGGTACTCGGTCACTGGGGTGCGCTTGCCGTAGCCGCCTTCGGTCACGGTGAGGATTGCCGTGGTGCTGTCGGGCGTGATCGTCTCCATGCCGATCACCGCATCGCCCTCTTCCAACGTAATGCCTCGCACGCCGTGTGCCGTCCGCCCCATCGCGCGGACTTCGTCTTCCTTGAAGCGGATGGTAATGCCCTGTTTCGTGCCAAGCAGGATCTCCCGCTGTCCGTCGGTGACATCGACCGCGATGAGCCTGTCGCCCTGATCGAGCGACAGGGCGATGATGCCGCCCTGGCGAGGATTTCCATAGGCCGCCAATTCCGTTTTCTTGATGACACCCAGCCTCGTCGCCATCACGACGTACCGATCGGCCGCGAATTCCTTCACCGGCAGCGTCGCCGTCACCTTCTCATCCTTCGA
>WBZO01000403.1_pt1 | contig 94632 bp, 79 predicted proteins | sample 5204261 | NCBI WGS metagenome assembly WBZO01 (sample SAMN12412400, study PRJNA552823) | activated sludge metagenome | isolation source: activated sludge from anammox sidestream of wastewater treatment plant... | place: USA: North Carolina | collected 2017-09 | reverse complement strand
ACGGGCTGCTCACGGGCCTCATCCGCGCCCGCTGAGCGCCGCCATATCACGGCCGCCGCACGGCGGCCGTGATGCCATCCGCTCATTCGTTCGCCCCTGCGCGACAGCCTCCGAGTGTGGGTCGAACGTCGTGGGTGAAGGGGATGTCGTGCCGGGAGCGGGAGCGGGAGCGGGAGCGGGAGCGGGAACGGCCGATCTCGTGCCGCCGGATTGAGGCCCGAGGCGACGCGTTGACCATGCCAGGGGGGCTCCATAAGCTGCGCGCGTGTCACAGCCCAGCCCCCCCTCCGTCCCTGAGCTCCTCCCCGCCCTCGAGGCGCTCGAGCAGGTCTACGCCACCGCCCTCGAGCGCGTGAGGGCGCTCGTCACCGAGCACGGCAAGCTCTCCTCGAAGCTCCTCGAGCAGCACCAGCTCGGCGCGCACGGCCTCGCCTACCTCGCCACCGAGGTCGAGGCCTCACGCCAGCTCTACGCTTGGGTCCAGCGGCTCCAAGCGGGCGGCGCCGACGCCGCCTTCGAGCGGCGGCTCACCGGCGCCTACCTGGGCGAGGCCGTCCGGGAGCTCGTCGGCGGCATCAACCTCGGCCCCTGTGAGTCGATCGCCCTGGAGGACCTCGGCCTCTCCCGCGAGGACCTCGCCCCCCTCGCGGCGCCGCCCGTGCGCAGCCTGAGCGAGCGACACGCCAGCGGGGCGGCGCTCTGCGCGCTCGCGCGGCAGGCCGTCGACACCGGCAGCTTCGGCCTGCTCGGCCTGGGCGACGAGACCCTGGAGGCCATCCAGACCGAGTTCCGGCGCTTCACCAAGGCGGAGGTGGAGCCCTTGGCGCAAGACGTCCACCGGCGGGACGTGCTCATCCCGCTCGAGCTGCTCGAGAAGATGGCGCAGCTCGGGGTCTTTGGGCTCACCATCCCGGAGCAGTACGGCGGGCAGGGTCTCACCAAGGTGGCGATGTGCGTCGTCACCGAGGAGCTCTCGCGAGGCTACATCGGCGCTGGCTCGCTCGGCACCCGCGCGGAGATCGCCGCGGAGCTCATCCTGGGCGGCGGGACGGAGGCGCAGAAGGCGCGCTACCTCCCGAAGATCGCCTCGGGTGAACTGCTCACGACGGCCGTCTTCACCGAGCCCAACCACGGCTCGGATCTGGCGCACCTCAAGACCCGCGCCGAGCAGCAGCCCGACGGGAGCTGGAAGGTGTACGGCAGCAAGACGTGGATCACCCACGCCACGCGCGCGGACGTGATGACGCTGCTCGCTCGCACGAACCCCGAGGAGCCCGGCTACGCTGGGCTCAGCATGTTCCTCGCGGAGAAGCAGCGCGGGAGCGAGGCGGCGCCAGAGAGCCAGGGCTTCCCGGATCCCGAGATCAGCGGCACCGAGATCAAGGTCCTGGGCTACCGCGGCATGAAGGAGTTCGAGATGAGCTTCGAGGGCTTCCCCATGCCGGCGGAGGCCTTGCTCGGCGGCAAGGCTGGGCAGGGCTTCAAGCAGCTCATGGTCACCTTCGAGAGCGCTCGCATCCAGACCGCGGCGCGCGGCGTGGGCGTGGCGCAGGCGGCGCTGGAGGAGGGGCTCCGCTACGCGCAGGAGCGCCTCCAGTTCGGCGCACCCATCTTCAAGTTCCCGCGCGTCCAGCGCAAGCTCGGGCGCATGTTGGCGCGCGTGATGGCCGCCCGGCAGCTCACGTACTACGCGGCGCGCACCAAGGACTCCGAGCGCCGCTGCGACTTGGAGGCGGGGATGGCCAAGCTCCTGGCCACCAAGGCCGCGTGGGAGGCGGCGGACGCTGGCGTGCAGATCCACGGGGGCAACGGCTACGCCGAGGAGTACGTCGCCTCGCGGCTGCTGGTGGACGCGCGCGTCCTCAGCATCTTCGAGGGCGCCAACGAGATCCAAGCGCACGTCATCGCGCGGCGCCTCCTCGAATAGCCGGGGCGCGCCGGCTCGGCATGGAAAAGGTGGCGCCATCTGTGGCATAAGAGCGCCAGCGACGCGCCTCTTCCGCGCCGCGTGAGAGGTTGCCAAAGCCATGACAGTGACGCGCCCGCTCTACGGCAGAAAGCTCGAAGATTTCCGCAAGGGGGACGTCTACGCTCACCCGTGGGACGTCACGCTGGATCATGGGCTGCTCGCCTTCGCGGCGGCCAGCTTCCAGGACGCCATGCCCCCCTTCGCCAGCGAGACCTACGCGAAGGCCTTGGGCTTCGCGAGCCGCCCTGTCCACCCCACGGTGCTGCTCAACCTGGGGCTCAGCTTCAGCGTCCACGACGTGAGCGAGCAGGCCATCGCACACCTGGCCTACATCGACGTTCGCTTCCCGGAGGCCTGCTACGCCGGGGACACCGTCACCGCCAGCAGCGAGGTGCTGGACGTCAAGCCGTCTTCCAAGGGCGACCGCGGCGTCGTCAGCGTGCGGACGCTGCTCACCAACCAGGCAGGGAAGGTCGTGTGCCGCTTCGATCGGCGCGCCCTCGTCCGCGCGGGCGGCGTGGAGGGGCGCCCTGGCTCGTCGTGGCCGCAGGCCGCGCAGGCCACCGCCAGCGACGCTCACCTCCCCCCCGAGCTCCGCGCGAAGATAGCGCCGCCGGTGCGCCAGGCCGGGTTCTCGGGCTTCTTCGAGGACTTCAGCGTTGGGGACGTCATCGTGCACCAAGTGGGCAAGACCGTCGGAGACAGCGAGCACATGCAGCTCACGCAGCTCTTCCGCAACTCGCACCCCATCCACTTCGACGAGGTCTATTGCAAGACCAACTCCTTCGCGAAGACGCGCGTGGTCTACGGCGGGCTCGTCCTGTCGTGGGTGCTCGCGCTCGGCTCTCGCGACGTCGGGGGCAACGCGCTCTGGGATCTGGGCCTCGACGACGGCGCGCACCCCAACGGCACGCTCGCGGGGGACACGCTCTACGCCAGCACGAAGATCATCTCCAAAGAAGAGCATGACGCCGAGAGCGGCGTGCTCTGCCTGCGCATCGTAGGGACCAAGAACGTCACTGGCGAGGGGCTGGTGGAGCAAGGCTTGTTCGAGCCGGAGCTGAGCAAGACGGACGGCAAGCTGAGCCAGAAGGTCGTAGAGATCACCCGACGGCTCTTGGTGCGCAAGCGCCCGGGCCGCCGCTGAGCCCGGCCATGGCGGAGTACTACGTCAGGCACTCCGGCGGCGACGCGGTCGGCCCCGTCGCCGAGGCGCTGCTGGTGCGCGGCATCGGCGCTGGCAAGGTCCCGAATGACGCGGAGGTGTGCCCGGTCGGCGGGCGGGAGTGGCTGCCACTCATCAGCTTCGAGCGCTTCCAGGACGCGCTGCCCGAAGACGCCGCGCCCACTCGGGTCGTGGATTCCCCCTGGTTCGAGGCCGCCAAGGGCCTGCCAAGCCACGGGCCCGGCGTCGTGCCGCCGCCGCCGCCGCCCCCTCCCCTCCGCCGCCCCGCGCCTCGCCTCTACGACGAAGACGAGGAGGCCGCCACGCGCGTAGTCAACCCGCTGGTCGAGCCACCTCCGAGCCGCCCCGCGCCCGCCCCGGCCCCCTTGGTCTCGGTCCCCTTCAACCTCGTCGAGCGAGCGCCCGGACCCGCCGCGCCGCTGACCCAGCGACCGACGCTCGCCCCCTCGGCGCCGCCAGCGCTCCCACCCCAGCCCCCCACCGTGGTCGCCAGCAACCGCCTGCTCATCGCCATGATCGCGATCCTCAGCGTGGCGCTGCTCGTCGTGGGTTACCTCATCGCCACGCGATGACGCAGCGCGCGGCCCTTGGCGGCGCACCGCCGCGCCGGTGGCGGTTCTTCATCGATCAAGGCGGGACCTTCACCGACTGCATCGCCCTCAGCCCCACCGGCCAAGTGAGCGTCCACAAGGTGCCCACCCGCCATGGCGCGGTGCTCACGGCGCTTCGGCAGGCCCAGGGGCTCACGCCGGAGCAGCCGCTCCCTCCCTGTGAGCTGCGGCTCGGGAGCACCGTGGCGACCAACGCGCTGCTCGAGCGGCGCGGCGCGCCCTGCGCGCTGCTCACCACGCAGGGGTTCGCGGACACCGTCGAGATCGGCACGCAGGCGCGGCCGCTGCTCTTCTCCCTCGAGATCGTCAAGCCCAAGCCGCTCACCTCGCTCGTGCTCGAGACGCCGGCGCGCGTCAGCGCCACGGGTGAGGTGCTGGCCGAGGCCGCGCTCGAGCAGCTCACGCCCCAGCTCCGCGCGCTGCTCGCGCAAGGGGTCAGCTCGCTCGCCATCGCCGTGCTGCATGGCCAGCGCGCGCCCAGGCTCGAGGTCGAGCTGGGCGCCTTGGCAGAGCGGCTCGGCTTCCAGCACGTCGCGCTCTCCCATCGGCTCTCCCCGGAGCCCGGGCTGCTCGCGCGCTCGGACACCGCGCTGCTGGACGCCTACCTCACGCCGCTGCTGCGCGCCCACTCCGAGGCCCTCCAGCGCGCGCTCCCAGGCTCTGAGCTGCTGGCCATGCAGTCGAGCGGCTCCCTCGTCCCCGTGGCGCACCTCCGCGGTGGAGAGGCCATCCTCTCCGGCCCCGCGGGCGGGGTCGTCGCGGCCGCACGCCTCGCGGCCCTCGCAGGGGTCGAAGCCGCGGTGGGCCTCGACATGGGCGGCACCTCGACGGACGTGTGCCGGACCACGCCGGAGCCCGAGCTCGAGTACGAGAGCGAGGTGAGCGGGGTGCGCGTCCGCGCGCCCATGTTGCGCGTCCACACGGTAGCGGCCGGGGGCGGGTCCATCTGCCGCGCACGCGACGGGCGGCTCACGGTGGGCCCAGAGAGCGCCGGAGCGCACCCTGGGCCGCTCGCCTACGGCGCTGCCGCTGCGGAGGAGCTCACCCTCACCGACTGCGCCTTGGCGCTCGGGAGGCTCCGCCCCGAACGCTTCCCGCTGCCGCTGCGGCCCGAGCGAGTGACGCGTCGGCTCGAGCAGCTGGCGCGGGAGCTGGGCCGCGACGAGCCGCTCGCCCTCGCCGCGGACTTCGTCGACATCGCCGAAGCGACCATGGCCGACGCCGTGGCGCGCGTCACGACGGCGCGCGGTCACGACCCTCGTGCGCACGCCCTCGCGGCCTTCGGCGGCGCCGCAGGAGGCTACGTGTGCGGGGTCGCTCGGCGCCTCGGGATCCGCCGCGTCTTGCTCCATCCCTGGGCGGGGGTGCTCAGCGCTTGGGGCATCGGGCTCGCCACCCGCGCGTGGCGCGGCGCCGCCGCTCCCCCGCTCGTGGAGCTCTCGGAGCCCGCGCTGGCGGCGCTCGGTCCCGTCCTCGAGGCGCTCGAGCGGGCCGGGCGCAGCGCCCTCGGTGAGGAGGGCCGGGGCGCGCTGCGGTACTGCTCGGTGAGCCTCCGTCGGCGTGGGACGGAGACGTCCCTCACCCTCCCGCTCACGGGGCTCACGGAGCTCCGTCAAGCCTTCGTGGCGCTCCATCGGCAGCGCTTTGGCTGGGCCGAGGCGTCCTCCACGCTCGAGCTCAGCGCGGTGCGGCTCGAGCTGCGCTGCAGCCCAGGCCTCACACCGGCGCCCCCTCCCGGGTCGCGGGCTCATCCCCCGCTGCCGCCGCACGCGGAGCTCTACGTGCAGGGGCGGCGGCAGCCCGTCCCCCTCTTGGCTCGCGAGCAGCTCCACCCGGAGCGGCGCTACGAGGGGCCGCTGCTCGTCCTCGACGCGACCTCGACGCTCTGGGTCGAGCCTGGGTTCGTCTTGTGCGCCAAGGAGGACGGGCTGCTCGAGCTCGTCCAGGAGCGCCACGAGCCCCCCAGCCCTCGCGACACCGCCTCGGAGCCCGTCTCGCTCGCCATCTTGGGGGGTGCCTTCATGTCCATCGCGGAGCAGATGGGCGTGGTGCTCCAGCGCACCGCCCGCAGCACCAACATCCGCGACCGGCTCGACTTCAGCTGCGCGCTGTTCGACGCGGCGGGGCACCTGGTCGCCAACGCTCCCCACGTCCCGGTGCACCTCGGGGCCATGGGGGAGTCCGTGCGCGCCGTCCTCGCAGCGCACCCCACGCTCGGCCCGGGGGAGGCCTTCGTCACCAATGACCCCACCGCGGGGGGCTCTCATCTCCCGGACATCACGGTCATCAGCCCCGTCTTCGACCACGCGGCGCGGCGCGTGGCCTTCGTCGCGAGCCGCGGACATCACGCGGACGTGGGCGGCATCACGCCGGGATCCATGTCGCCTCGAGCGACGCGGCTGTCCGAGGAGGGAGCCTGCCTGCGTGCGCTGCGGCTCCTGCACCGAGGGGTCCTCGACGAGCAGAGCGTCCGCCAGGTGCTCGAGGCGCCGCCATTTCCAGCGCGCCGCCCCGAGGACAACCTCGCCGACCTGCACGCCCAGCTAGCGGCCAATCAGCGCGGGCAGCAGCTCTTGCTCGAGCTCTGCGCGCGTGAAGGCACCGACCGCGTGGTCGCCTACCTGGGGCACGTCCAAGACGAGGGTGAGCGCCTCACGCGCCTGGCCATCGAGCGGCTCCCGGCTCAATTCGAGCGCTGCGTCGATCGCCTGGACGACGGCACGCCGGTCGTCGCTGCCGTGGAGCGTCGGGGCGGCCACCTATGGATCGACTTCAGCGGGACAGGGGGGCCACATCCCTTCAGCTTGAACGCCCCCCGCGCGGTCAGCGTCGCGGCGGTCATGTACGTGCTGCGCTGCCTGTTCGGCCCGGGGGTCCCCTTGAATGACGGCGTCCTGCGCGCGGTGACCCTCGTCTACCCCACGCCCAGTCTCCTCTCTCCGCCCCCCGACGCCGCAGTCTCTGGGGGCAACGTGGAGACCTCACAGCGCGTGGTGGACGTCCTGCTCGGGGCGCTCGGGCTCGCCGCGGCGAGCCAAGGCACCATGAACAACTTGAGCTTCGGTGACGACTCCTTCGGGTACTATGAGACGCTCGGCGGCGGCAGCGGTGCGGGCCCCGGGTTTCATGGTGCGAGCGGCGTGCAGACGCACATGACCAACACGCGCCTCACGGACGTGGAGCTGCTCGAGCAGCGCTTCCCCGTGCGCGTGGAGCGCTTCTGCCTACGTCGAGGCTCCGGCGGAGCCGGGCGGTGGCGCGGTGGGGACGGCCTGGTGAGGGAGCTGCGCTTCCTGCGCCCCGTCCAGCTCAGCTTGCTCACGGAGCGGCGGGACACCGCGCCGTGGGGCCTCGCCGGCGGGCTCAGCGGCGCCCCCGGGCGCAATTGGATCGATGGGCACCAGGTCGGCGGCCACGTCACCCTCGCGCTCGGCGCTGGGAGCGTCGTCCGGATCGAGACGCCCGGCGGCGGTGGGTACGGTCGTCCCTGAGCGCCGAGCTACGGCGCCGCCGAGCTCGCTGGAGGTGGAGCCCCAGCGTCCGAGCCCGAGGACGCGGAGGACGGCGGCGCTGCCGTCAAGCGCTCCTTCGCCGCGAAGGCGATGGAGCAGCTGATGACCTGGCGCGTCGCGGCCGGCGTGGGGGCCGTCCCTCCCCCGGCGACCGAGCGGAGCACGGCGTCCGCCTGCAGCCGCAACGCGACCAAGCGCGCCCCATCGCTCAAGCGATGGACCGCGAAGCGCACGGGGTGTGGCACGCCATGCAAGCGCTCGAGCTCGTCGTCGCCTGGGGTCTCCGGTGCGACCCCTCCGCTCGGCGCTTCATCGAGCAGGACCGTGAAGTACTTGGCTCTACCGAGCACCTCCAGCGCGAGCGGCACCTCGCTCTTCGACGCACGCTCGAGGTCCCGCCCGTAGACCCGCACGGTGTTCTCGTTGCTGGTCTGGTGCAGCTCATCGGTCCAGCCGGTGGAGAGGATGCGCAGCGCACGGTACGCCAACCGGAGGTTGTAGGGTCGAGGCGGGGGCGCGCAGACGTGGTACTCGTTGCAGAGCTCCCCGGGTTGGCAGTTGGCTTCCGTCTCACAGCTCACGCCCTGCGAGGGATCGCGGTTGCCTGGCGTGATGAAGAAGCAGGACGTGAAGCCGTCGAGCAGCGACGCCGCCGCCGCTCGCCGCACCGACTCCGCGGTGAGCGCGTCCTGCTGTCGCAGCCTCAGGTAGACGCCCGTCGCCCGCTGGACGTCCGCAAGATCCAGCCCTGGCGCGACGTGGTCCCCCGGCCACGGGTCCTTCGCGAGCTCCGTCGTCCACCCCTCGACGCGATCTCGAAACGGTAGCAGGCGGCCGCCCAGCTCTTGCGCGATGGACCGCTGCCGCGCCATCACCTCCGCCTTCCCAGCCTCCACCTGGTCGGACGCGCGCTTCCAGTACAGGACCCCGAAGATGGTGGCGCCGATGAAGAACCAGAGCCAGAAGACGGGCGGCATCCCCCGCATCGGGGCACGGCCGGTCACCAGCGTCCGAGTTCGCTCGGCGCGGCTGCGCGCCAGGGCCTTGAGGCCTCGGCTAGACGTCGACCTACGCATGGCGTGTTGCCTCTACTCGCTAAAAAAAAGGCGCGCCGCCAGGTGGCGCCGCGCCCTCGTCTCGGAGCCCGCCCACCCGAGGTGAGCCGGCTCCTCCTTGCTCCGGGTTACTCTCCGCCACCCCCGCCGGTGCGACCCACCATGAAGCTGATGTTCGGGTAGCCCGCGAAGGCCGCCGTCTGAAAGACGCTCTTGACCACCAGCGCCGGCACCTTCTGGTCGACGGCGAGGATGGCCACCCCGGGGAACGGGGTGCTCGGGTGGAGCTGCTTCCACAGCTCGCGCTTGTTCTTGAGCAGCGCCCCCAGCTCGTCGATGCGCTGCAGCCGGTTGGCCTCCTCGATGGCGCGGGTGCTGCCCGCCGCCACCCCGTCGACCAAGATCTGGCTACCGGTGATGGCGATGAGCGGCGCCTCCACGAGATCCAGCACGTTCTCGGCGTTGGGCAGCTTGACGTTCTTGTCGATGGAGAGCTCTCCAGAGGCGGAGAAGCTCATCAACAAGAAGAGCACGATGCACAGCAAGAAGTCGATGAAGGGGATGAGCGGGATCTCGGTGTTGAGAGCACGCCCGCCACCACCAGCGACCTTCTTCTGGACGAACTTGAGGGGGATCTGGTGCAGCAGCCGGCGCCCAGGGACGCTGATGGGCTGATGAAACCGGCTGAGCGCTTTTCCTGATGCGGACATGTCTAGCCTCAGTTCACCGAGAAGGTGACGTTGAACGCTGGGATGAGGGCGACGCTGCCGCCCGCGGTGTACTCACGCTGAGGCGTGTAGATGGCGTCGATGACCGCGATGACGTCGGCAAACTGCGTGGAGTTGTCGGTGTGTAGCACGGCTTGATCGAGCTTCTTGTCGGAGGCGGCGCGGTGCGAGCCGTTGGCCTTCCACTCCTCCGTGATCTTCTTCGCGAGGTCCGGGTAGCGCACGTCGTTGCCGGACATGACGGGCTTGCGCTCCACGTCGATGGTGTTCACCACCGTGTTCCCTTCCTTCCAGATGAGCTGAAACTTCCGCTCGCCACGCATCTCGACGTGCAGCTGCTTCTCTTTCGGCTGATTCTCCGGGGGCTCGGAGCTGGGGGGCCCGGGGACCCGTGCGTCCGCGTTGATGCGCGCCATGGTGGACCACACCGCGGTCACCAGGAGGAACATCACCAGACACAGCAGGAAGTCGATGAAGGGGATCAGCGGAATTTCGTGGTTTACGTTCTTTTTGCCGTGTCCGCCGCCTACGTCGATGCCAGCCATCCTGCACTCCTCGGTCTTGGAATCTCTGTCGAAAAGGACCGAGCCCGCGAGCCTCTCCGCTGCAAAGGAGAGGCCCGCGCGGCTACGCGTTCATCAAGCTCAGGCGCCCTGCTCCAGCCCCTGCAGGTTGACCTTCTGACGGTTGGCCACCACCAGGTTGAGCACCTGCACCGAGGCCTCGTTGATGTCGTCTTCCATGCCCTGGGTCTTGCCGTTGAGGAAGGCGAAGCCCATCAGCGCCACGATCGCCGAGATGAGGCCGAAGGCGGTGCAGTTCATCGCCTCGGAGATGCCCTCCGCGAGGATGCGCGCCTTCTGGCTCGGGTCCACGTTCTCGCCGCCGACCGCGCCGAACGCCGTGATGAGGCCGACGATGGTGCCGAACAGCCCACACAGCATGGCCAGGTTGGCGAACAGCGCGAGGAAGCCGGTGCGCTTGGTGATCTTCGGGATCTCCCGCAGCGCCGCCTCGTCCATCGCTGCTTGGACCTCTTCGTCCGGGCGGTTCACCTTGACGAGGCCAGCCTGGATGATGCGCGCGAGCGGAGCGTTCGTCGCCGAGGCGAGCTTCACGGCCTTGGCCACGTCCCCAGCGAGGATGCACTTCTGCATCGTGGCGAGGAACGAGTCCTTATTGATGGATGCACCAAACAAGTAGACTGATCGCTCGGCGATCACCGCGATGGCGGCGATGAGCCAGACCAGGATGAGGTACATCGCCCATCCGCCTGCCTGAAAGTGGTGCCATGCTGTTGCCATGTTCTTACCTTCCCTAATGCTTGATTCCGCGTCCGATGCTCGGTGCCAGATCCTCCGGAGGCTTACGCTCACGAAACTGGCGCATGTGTCTCGAGGCGCACCATTTCACCTTCGACGAGACGACACGCGTGCATCCTGCCGAAGTACACCCGCCACAGTCAAGTGACATTGGATCTAGAGCGACAATTCGCACAGGCTCATAAAGTTGTGAAGTTACGGTAATTTCCCTCAAGCCTGTGAAATGCTGCCGAATGAGCGGCGCGGCGCGTCCTGGCGAGGGGTAGCACGCCATGATAGGCTGTGTTGGTTGTTCCTTAGCGCGCCAGTGTCACTGGAATGTCGCAGGAGGCCTGTGAGGCTCCCCCCCGGGTGACCTCGGGCCGAGGCCGGCGCCTCCGCACGCCCTGGGAGGGAGGCCGGGCCGGATGGCCGCTGAGGTTTTTTCAACTTCCCTTGCGCTGCCAGGCGCCGACCAGCTATAAAGGCGGTCGTTTTCAGAGAGGGTAGCCGCCGCATGTAGAGGTGCGGTCGTGCCCAAGGGTCTCCGAAAGGGTAAGCCGAATGCAGCTCCTGCTCTTAGCAGCCGAAGGTGGCGGTACCAGTGGCATCGATCAGTTGGTCACCGCCTTCAAACACAACCCCACCTTCATGGTGCTCAACATGTTCACGTCGGCCATCGTGCTGAGCATCGTGATCGAGCGCCTCCTGTTTCAGATGACCCGCTACCGGGTAAATTCCCACGAGTTTTTCGCGCAGATCAAGAAGCTGGTCGTCGCCGGCAACATCGATCGCGCCATCAAGCTCTGTGAGGCCAGCGACTTCCCCATCCTCCAGCTCGTCAAATCCGGGCTCACCCACTCGAACAAGGGCGAGGCGGAGATCGACGCGGCCATGAGCGAGAAGCTGGGCGAGCTCAAGCCGGCGGTGGAGAAGCGCATCGGGGCGCTCTGGTCGCTCGCGAACATCGCCACCCTGATCGGGCTGCTCGGCACCGTCAGCGGCCTCATCGCCACCTTCGCGTCCATCTCGGATCCAGGCCTCTCTCAAGCCGACAAGCAGCGGCTGCTCTCCGCGGGTATCGCGGAGGCCATGTACAACACGGCGCTCGGCTTGGGCATCGCCGTGTTCTGCATGATCACCCACATCATCCTCCACACCCGTGCCAAGACCATCCAGCATGATCTCGAGAGCACGATGGAGCGCACCTTCAACTTGCTGACCGTCCAACTTCGCCCCGGGCAGTGAGCCGCGGGTTCCGCGATGTCCGATCAGCTGAGTACCGCGCAGCGGAGCAAGATCCGAAGGCTGAGCAAGCCCAAGGAGCTGGCTCCTGACGAGGAGGGAGGCGAGCTCAACATCGTCCCCTTCCTCGACATCATCATGAACATCCTCATCTTCGTGCTCGCCACCGTGGCGGTCACGTTCACCGCCACCATCACGTCGGTGCCACCCTCGGCCAAGGGAGGCACGCGGAGCGCAGCGGAGACGAAGGACGCGCTGAACCTCACCGTCATCATCGTCAACGAGGGCTTCTCCATGAAGGCCTCGGGGGGCAACATCGCCCAGGGCTGTGACGGCATCGGCGCCGGCCTCGCCGTCCCGAAGGTCGGCGACCGCTACGACTACGAGAAGCTCCGCGCGTGCGCTGCGAAGCTCAAGGCCTCCAACCCGGCCTTCGCGGACGAGACCCAGGTCTTCATCGGGGCCAACCCGAGCGTCCCCTTCCAGGTCGTCATCAGCACGGCCGACGCGGTCCGCAACACGGACGACGGCACGTCGCTCTTCGAGGAAATCAACTTCAAGGTGGCCAAGTGAGCGGGCAGCGAGCGTCGGTCGTCACCTACAAGGCAGCGCTCCGGCGGTCCATCCGCCGCAACGCCGCGGAGCCCGAGATCAACTTCCTCAACATCACCGCGATGCTCGACATCATGACGATCATCCTGGTGTTCTTGCTGAAGAGCCTCGGGGAATCGAGCGCTGCGGTACCCCAGAGCGACGATCTGCGGCTGCCCACCTCCATCATCCGCACGCAGCCAGCTGCCGACGGCGTCATCGTCACGGTGTCCAAGACACAGATCCTCGTAGGGGACACCGTCGTGCTTCGGCTTCCGAGCGCAGAGTCTCTGGCGGTGACCGGCGTCGGGGCCAGCAACAAGCGCAACGGCCCCAATGACCTTTACATCGTGCCGCTCGGCAACGCGCTGCTCGCGGCGCGGAAGGTGGACAAGGCGGTGCGCGCCGCCAAGCAGCTCGACACCTCCAGCTCGGACGCCATCATCATCGCGGATGCCACCATCCCCTTCCGGCTCCTGACCGAGGTGATGTTCACGCTGGGCCAGTCTGAGTTCGGCAAGTTCAACATCATGGTGATGCAGTCGAAGACCACGACCCCCGGCGGGCTCTGAGGTCTCCCGCCCAACCCTCGAGGCCGTCTCACCGTCGTCGTCGAGCGCCCGTCGTGGGGCGGGTGCCCCGGCTCTGGGGCGTCGGGGTGGTGTCCGTCTCAGCGGGGTCAGCGCTCTCCCTGGGCGCTGCCGCCACGGACTGGCGTCCCGGACCGGCGCTTTCACGCTTGCCGTGAGTTGGCGGCGCTGCTAGGCCTCCTGCGTCTGGTGGAAGTGTCGCCCGTTTCTCGAGGGGCGGCCCCGGCTCGAGGCGTCGTGTCCGCCGCAACGCTCTAGGTTTGGTCAGCCAAGCCCTTCAGCGCAGGCCAGCGTGACGTGCTCTCCGTAAGTTGCCTTTGTGACGGAACTACTGTTCATCCTGGTGCTGAGCGCTCTTGGGTTGGCCGCGGCGGCCTTCCTGGCGCGGCGCTCGCCCGAAGCTAGAGCCCCGGTACCGCTGCGGCGCGCCATGGGCACGCTGGAGCGTTCGATGGTGAGCGCCTTGGCCCAGCAGCTCAAGCCGTGGCTGCTCGCCACCGTCACCGCGGCGGGGCTCGGCGCGGCGCTGGGCGCCACGCGTGGATTTTCAGCTGCATTTTGGCTCTTCAGCGCCGTCGTCGGCGGAGCCCTCACGACCGGGTTACTCATCTGGTGGGGCGCCCTCATGGGGATGCGGGGGGTCGGCGCGACGCTCGGGGGCCAGTCCCAGGCGCTCGGGGTAGCGCTCACTGGGCCCTTGCGAGCCGCGGGCGCCATCGCGGTCGCCGTGGAGGCTACGGCGCTGCTCCTGCCCACGACCCTGTTCGCGGTCGTCTATGGCATGAAGGGCGGGCTCAGCCTGCGCGGCAACGCGGCGCTGCTCCTCGCCCAAGAGACGCTGTGGCTCATCGTGCCGTGCGCCGCCGGCGCGGTCCTCCTTGCCCTCATCGCTCAGCGCGTCGGCGGGACCTACAGCGTCGGCGCGGTGCTCGGCTGCCGCCTCGCTGCGGACACGCCGGCGTCCACGGAGCCCAGCGTGGCACGCCACCCGGCAGCCATGACGGAGCTGGTGGGGAGGCAGCTCGGTCAGGTGGTGGCGCTCACCGCGGACTCCTTCGCCGTCGCCTTGCTCATCAACGTCACCCTCGGGCTGGTGGGGCTCTCGCTCCTCCTCGAGCAACCGACGGTCAGCGTGGCCGTCGCCGTGGCCCCCATCGTGGCGCGGAGCTTCGGCGGGGTCGTCGCCGCGCTGGGCGTGCTGGTGACCCGCCTGGGCGAGGGCGAGCCGCCCTCCAACGCGCTGCTACGGGGTCTGCTCAGCAGTAGCGTCGTGGGGCTCTCGGCCATCGGCGCCGTCGCGGTGTGGCTCCATGGTAGCGGCAGCGCGCTGCGGCTCGGGGTCGCGGCGGCGCTCGGCTGGTTGGCCTTCGTGCTCAGCGCGCTGCTGACTCGCACCCACCGACGTGGACGAGCGGGAGCGCGCCGCGCTGCCACCCGCGCGACGGGCCTGGACGGCGGCTTGGCCCTGGGCATGAAGCTGAGCCTCAGCTTCTCACAGGGTACCGTCACCTTGGTCGGGCTCTCGGCGGCCCTCGGGCTCGGGGCATGGCTGGGCGCCGGGCTCGCTTCGGCCCACGGCCCCATACTCGGTCTCCTCGCCACGCTCACGGGGGCGCTCGGCGGCTACGGCATCGCGCTCACGGTCGCCACCCTGGGCCCGCTGCTCGAGACGGCCCGCGGCCTCGCGCAGCTCTCCAGCGGCGCGCCCAGCACCGAGCAGCAGCGCCGTGGCCTCCTGCTGCAGGAGCTCGGGGTCACCAGCGGCGCCGCGGCGCGCACCTTCCTCCTCTTGGGTGGGGGGGGCGCCGCCGCGCTCGCCGTCGCGGCGCTACGGCTCGGCGCACCGCTACCTACCCCGCTGCCATCGTCAGCGTCGCTGGCCACTGCCCACCAGGGTGAGGTGACGACGCTGGCCGCGCCGCCGCCAGCGCCCGTCTACCTCGAAGCCCCTACCCCGGGCAGCACTCCCGTCGGAGCGGGCTCCGCAGAGCCCGGCCCCAGCGCGTCCGCGTCGCCTCCTGGTCCCGCACAGGCAACGCTCGATGGCCCCGCGGGAACGAGCGACGTCGAGGCCAGCGCGGCGCCGAGCCTCACCATGCCACCACGCGTGCTCTCGCTCGAGCCCACGCTCGGGCTCAGCGCCCTGCTCATCGGCGGGCTCTTGGGCGCGGCGTGGGTGCTCGGCGCGGTGGGGCTCAGCATGCGGGCGGCGGGCAACGCCGCGCACGCGCTGGGCACGGAGCTTCAGCGGCAGCTCGCGAGCTTGCCCCGTGAGGGCACCACCCCAGGCAGCACCGAGCGCGGCGCCAGCCAGCGGGCGTACCTCGAGCTCATGCTCGCCCACTCCATGCGCGGCCTGTGGCGCCCCATCGCGCTCGTGCTGGGCTTCCCGGTCGTGCTCCACAGTGCCAGCCGGCTGACGCCCCAGCTCTCATCGGCGCTGGGACCGCTGCTCGTCGCAGCGCTGGCTTCGGTCGCCGCGCTCGTCGCCCTCACCCTCGCGCTCTCCCTCGACGGTACGACGGCGTGGCCCCAGCGCGGACGCTCGAGTGACATGCCGAAGAGCAGCCCTCTCCTCGATCTGACCCCATGGTTCGGAGGCGTGGGCGCCCCAGCGGCTCACCTCTTCGCGCACGCGCTCATCGTGATGTTGCTCTGCCTCCAGCCCTTCCTTCCCTAGCCCTCTCCCCCTCTCCTCCATGCCAAGCCAACTGTCGCCGCTCTCCGACGCGCTCTCTACCCTCTCCGACCGCGGCCTCCGCCGGCTGCTCGGAGCCAGGACCTTCCTCCGCGGGCTCGACTACGAGAAGCGCAAGGTCGTCGAGGACGTCCAGGTGGGAGACGACGCGGCGCACGGCAAGGTCAAAGGTTCAGATCCGGATCCTTACGACGTGCTCATCCGGCTCGGAGGTGAGGGCATCTCGTCGAGCTGCACCTGCCCCGCCTTCGAGAAGAACGGCATCCACTGCAAGCACGTCGCCGCGCTCCTCATCACCGTCCGCAACCAGGCGCGGGCGGCCGCACCTCGGCGAGAGCCCAGCCCGCAGGCGAGCGCCCCAGCGCAAGCTCCGGGGCGGGAGGCGCCGGCCGCGGCGGCCCTCGCGCTGGCCAACACCGACAGCAAATCGAGCCGACGCCGCGACCGCCGCCGCCGCGCGCAGCAGCAAGCGCACGCCATCCCCCCGGGCGTCGAGCGCCCCCCGCTCCCCGATGCGTCGCTCCGCGCCACCGGCATCGGCGCCTGGCTGCCCGAGACCGACACTCGCGCCCTCCCGCTCGAGTACCGCGTCCACGTCCGCGCCGGTGGCCTCACGGTCACGGTCCTCGACACCGAGCACCGCGCTCCGCTGCTGCCCAGCGTAGCGCTCGCGTGGCAGGCGCTCACGCCCACGCCGGATCGCGGCGCCCTGCGCGTCCTCGCGCGCTTCGAGAGCGGCAACCCACGGCACCCCGCCGTCGACATCCGCGGTGAGGACGTGGCGGAGCTGCTGCCGCTGCTCAACGGGCGCCGAGTCCTGCTCGAGCCCGCGCTGATGCAGCTACGCTTCTCCGACGAGCCCCTCAAGCCGCGCTTCGACCTGGAGATGGTCGGCGCCGACACCATCGTCACCAAGGTGTCGTTCACGCGGCCCGGTGACGGCCGCCGCTTCCAGCTCAGCGCCGGGGGCTGGTTCGAGGGCGCCCCAGGCTGGCACCTGGACACCACCGACGGCGTCGCCCGCCCCATCGACCACCGCGTCTCACCCGCGGCGCTCCGGCGGCTGTCGCGCAGCCCGACCATCGCTGAGCCCGCGTCGGAGCTCATCGGCATGATCACCGTCGGCCTCCCGAAGATCGCCGGTGAGATCGGCGCGGAGCTCCCGGAGCTGTCGCAGGTCGCCGACGTGATCGACCTCAGCCCAAGCTTTCGCCTGCGGGCGGGCGGCGGGATCACGGAGGCGGTCGTCCATCTCACGGCGGCCTACGGTGAGGAGGAGATCGAGGTCCGCGCCGACGGCATCTCACCGCCGGTCTTGATCCGACCTCCGGCCGAGGGGCAAAAGCGCGTCACGTGCATCCGCACCGACATCGCCGCCCAGCAAGACGCCGTCCGCCGGCTGCTGGAGCTGAACCTCAAGCCCGATGAGTCTGGGGAGGCCTTCATCGCCGAGGGGGAGCGGGCCATCCAGTTCTGGTCCGAGGGCGTCGCGGCCCTCCCGGAGAGCTGGGATCTGTACGTCCCCGAAGAGCTGGTGGGCACGCATGTCAGGAGCGCGCCGCTGTCCATCCACGCGCGCGTCTCCAGCGGCGTGGATTGGCTGAGCGTCAAGGTCTCCTATGAAGCCGAGGGCGTGGGCGTGGAGCGCGCAGAGCTCGAGCGCTGCCTGAGAGAGGGCAAGAAGTTCGTGAAGCTCTCCGACAACACCTTCGCGGAAATCGACCCCGCCAAGGTCCAGGCCATGATCGACCGCGAGGTAGAGCTCCTCGCAGCGGCGGGCAAGGGGGGCAAGCTCCCGCTCTCTCAGGCGGGGCGCATCCAAGAGCTGCTGCTCTCGGTCAACCAGTCCACGGTGGCCGCGGGCGCCAAGGCGCTGTTCCAGAAGCTCGCGAGCATCGACGAGATCAAGGCTGCCAAGAAGCCCCGGGGGCTGAAGGCGACGCTCCGGCCCTATCAGGAGCAGGGCCTGTCTTGGCTGCGCTTCATCCACGACATCGGCTCCGGCGGGGTGCTCGCCGACGACATGGGCCTCGGCAAGACGATCCAGACCATCGCCTTGCTGCTCAGCGTGAAGGCGGAGCAAAAGGACGAGGGCTTCTCCGCGCTCATCGTCGCGCCGACCAGCGTCGTCGGCAACTGGGAGCGGGAGATCGAGCGCTTCGCGCCCAGCCTCAAGACCGTGATCTGGCACGGCGCCGCACGAAAAGAGCAACGCGACGAGCTCTTCGGCGCGGACGTGGTCATCACGAGCTACGCCCTCCTGCGGCGCGACATCGAGCTGCTGCAGAAGCTGAAGCTCGACTACGTGATCTTGGACGAGGCCCAGAACATCAAGAACCCGCTGAGCGCGACCGCGCAAGCGGCCAAGGAGGTCAACGCCGCCCATCGCCTAGCGCTCACCGGGACCCCCATCGAGAACCGCCTGAGCGAAATCTGGAGCATCTTCGAGTTCGTGAGCCCAGGGCTGCTCGGCCCCCTACAAAAATTCGAGGAGCGCTTCGCGCGCCCCATCGATCAAGGGGACTCCAAGCAAGCCGCTCGGCTGCGGCAGATCATTCATCCCTTCATCCTTCGCCGCACGAAGATGGAGGTGGCCAAGGATCTTCCCGCCAAGCTCGAGGTCGACAAGATCATCGACTTGCCGCCGGATCAGCGGGCCATTTACACGCAGGTGCTCCGCGAGGTCCGCGCCCAGGTGCTCGGGGAGGTGGAGCGCGTCGGCGTCGCCAAGAGCCAGCTCCACATCTTGGCGGGCCTCACCAAGCTCCGCCAAGCCGCGTGTGACGTCCGCCTGCTGGGGCTCCCGCGTGACTTCGGGCACGACGACAGCGGCAAGCTCAGCGCGCTTCGAGACCTCGTCCAGGAGTGCGAGAGCGGCGGGCACAAGGTGCTCATCTTCAGCCAGTTCGTCAGCATGCTGAAGCTCATGCGGGCCGCGCTCGACGAAGATGACATCAAGTACGAGTACCTGGACGGCTCCACCCAGGACCGCGCAGCCTGCATCGAGCGGTTCCAGACCGATCCCACGGTGCCCGTGTTCTTGATCAGCCTGAAGGCCGGTGGCGCTGGGCTCAACCTCACCGCCGCGGACACGGTGATCCACTTCGACCCGTGGTGGAACCCCGCCGTGGAAGATCAGGCCTCCGATCGAGCGCACCGCATCGGCCAGAAGAAGGTCGTGACCGTCTACCGCCTGGTCGCTGCTGGCACCATCGAGGAGAAGATCCTCCAGCTCAAGCAGAAGAAGAAGGATCTCGTGGCAGCCGTGCTCAGTGAAGACGCGGGCGGCGGGAAGAAGCTCACCACCGACGACCTCGACGAGCTGTTCCGCGTCGAGTGACGCCGACCGGAGCGGCACTCCTGGAGGACGGCCGCTCCCCCAGAGCACCCCATTGATGCCCCGGCGCCAAGGACCGAGGCCCCGCGCTGACCTGCCCCAACGTGCGGGCAGAGCGCGAGGCCTCTATCGAGCCGACCCTTGCTCCGGACGAGCGCTCAGGGACCGCCGCCGCTGCCGCCCGAGCCCCCACCCTGGGAGCAGTAGCCGGAGTTGTCGATGGTGCCGCAGCAGTCCTGCCCGATGGAGCACGGCGCCATGCAGCACTTCGTGCGACCGGTGGGATCATCCGGGCACAGGCGCGGATCCGGGGGAGTGGTGGTGCAGTCCCCGGGACCGCCGCCACCCGTGCCCGCCGTGCCCGCCGTGCCCGCCGTACCAGCGCCGCCTCCGGTGCCTGCCTTGCCCGCGAAACCTCCCGTGCCCGACGTGCCAGCGACCGCGCCCGTACCAGCCGTCCCGGCGCTGCCTGCCCCTCCGCTCACTCCACCGACCGCTCCACTGCCCGAGCTGCCGGCGCTGCCGGCGCTGCCGGCGGCCCCACCGTTGTTGAAGGGATCTTCCTCACTGGAAGCGCAGGCAGCGACGCTAGCGCCCACGAGCGCCGCAGTGAGGGTCAAGATGCGAAAGGATGAAGCGTTCAACGAAGCCTCCTAGCTCAGGCGAAGTCACCGTAGGCCGCGCACACTCTACGATGCCTTCAGCCGCTCGTCGAAAATTATTGACCGCGACCAGCAAATTCTAAGTGTTTTTGCTTTCTTCGGAATATTTCAGCTGGCCGCGATCACGGCCCTGGCGGAGAGGGCGCAAGACAGGCTGGCTCGTCTCACGCCGAACCCGAGCCCCCAGCCCGAAGGGCGACTCCTCCCAGCGCGCCTCCGCCCCTGCCTTGGAGCGGCTGCCCGCCGCCTCGTGCGGCCGCACCGCTCACCGCCTTGCAGTGGCCCACGCCGACCGACCCTCTGCCAGCGTCCGCTCAGCGACGCATGGAGACGCTCATCAGCATGCCCATCGCCATGAACATGGCCACCATGCTGGAGCCCCCGTAGGAGAAGAACGGCAGGGCGATGCCGACGACGGGCAGCACCCCGATGGCCATCCCCACATTGAAGACCGTGTGGGTAAAAAACATGGCGCCGCACCCGATGGCGAGCGCCGCCCCGAAGCGGTCTTTCGCCTGAGACGCGACGTGCACGGCCCAGATGCAGATGAAGGCGTAGACGGAGAGCAGCACGACGCAGCCGACGAAGCCCCAGTCTTCCGCGAAGACGGCGAAGGGGAAGTCACTGTACTGGTCCGGCAGGAGGTTGAACTGGTTCTGCGTCCCCTGCTTGTAGCCCTCGCCCAACAGGCCGCCGTTGCCGATGGCGACGCGCGACTGGAGGGCGTGCCACCCAATTCCCGTCACGTCCTTCTCCGGCTCCAGAAAGCTGGTGATCCGCGCCTTCTGGTAGTCCTTCATGTAGTACGTCCACGCCAGCACGCTCACCGTGGGGAACGCGATGGCCACGGTGACGATGGCGCTCCGACGGATCCTCGTCATGGCGAGCATGGCCCCCGCGCAGCTCACGAACACGAGCGAGGTCCCGAGATCCGGCTGCGCCATCACGATGGCCGTCGGGACGGCCGTGATGAGCAGGGGGACGCGGAGCTCCCACAACGTCCGCGGCTCGGTCTGGTTGTCGTCGTGGATCCATTTCGCCACGGCGAGGATGACGCCCAGCTTCACGAACTCACTGGGCTGGAAGCTGAAGCTCCCGAACTGAAGCCACCGGTTCGCGCCGCGTGAGGCGTCGCCCAACGCGTAGACGAGCGCCAAGGAGAACAGCCCGCCCCCGAAGCTGACGTTCGCGAAGCGCTCCAAGTTCCGGTAGTCGATCACCACGAGCAGGCCGGCCACGGCCATCCCCGTGAGCACCCAGTAGAACTGGGACATGTAGAGCTCCCCAAGGCCTCCAAGGCGGCTGTGGCCCTCGTAGGCGCTCAGCGCGCTGGTGAGGTTGGCGAGGCCGCTCGCGCAGATGAAGGCCACCGCGAGGAAGAGCCAGCGATCGAAGTGGGGTCCGCCCCGGAGGGAGCCGTAGCGTAGCGAGCGCACCTCAGGGCCCCTTCTCTGGCTTCTGGCGCGCGACGGCGCGAAGGCTCGCCCGCTTCTCTTCCAGCTTCTGCCAGTCTCTGACGACCCGCATGGCGATGGGCACGGCGTTCTTGCCACCGCCGCCGCCGTGCTCCACGAGCACCACGATGGCGATCTGCGGGCTGCGCGACGGGGCGTAGCCCGCGAACCAGGCGTGGTCGCGGTTGAAGTACCAGACCTTGCCCGGATCTACCCCGCGCGGGGTGACGTGGCTCACCTGGGCGGTGCCGGTCTTGCCGGCGATGTCCACGGACTCGATGCGCTCCGCGTGGGCGGTGCCCTCCCGCTCACGGACCACCCCGATGAGCGCGTCCTGCACGGTGCTGAGGTGCTGACGGTTCACGTCGACCATGCGGCGGACACGGGGAGGGAACTCCTGCACGATGGTCCCGTCGCTGGTCTCGATGCTGCGGACCACCTGGGGCTGATACAGGGTGCCGCCGTTGGCCAGCGCCGCATAGGCCAAGGCGAGCTGCACCACCGTGGTCGTCGCGGCGCCCTGCCCGATGGCGGCGAACAGCGAGTAGCCGCCGACGTACTGCCCCTTGTAGCGGCGGGTGTACCAGGCGCGGGTCGGCATTCGACCAGCGCTCTCCGGGTTGACCCCGATGCCCGTCTTGACGCCGAAGCCGAAATCCAGCCCTACTTGGGCGAAGCGGTCGATGTTCTCCCGCTCTCCCAGCGCGTAGAAGAAGGCGTTGCAGGAGCGCACCATGGCCGCGTGGAGGTTGACCTGGCGGTGGACGCCCGTGCAGCGAAAAAAGCGGCGCCCGTACTCGTAACCACCCCGGCAGTCGACCCGGGTGCTGAGATCGACCAAGCCGTCGGCCATCGCCGTGAGCGCGCTGAACGGCTTGAAGGTGGACCCGGGGGGATAGGCCGCGGAGATGGTCTTGTCCAAGGTCGGCTTGAGCGGATCGGTATAGAGGCGCTTGACCAGCTCTCGCACCGCCTTCTTCCCGTGCCCACCGGACAGGACGTTCGGGTCGAAGCTCGGCTTGGTGATGGCTGCCAGTAGCCGCCCCGTGCGCACGTCCACGACGGCGACCGCGCCGGCGAGCTGCCCACGCATGGCCTTCTCGATGGACTCCTCGAGCTCGATATCGACCGTGAGCGAGATGTCTCGCCCGGGGATGGGTTCCATCCGGATGGGCTGCTCGAGGTACTTCTGCTCGAGCGCCGAGGTGTCCAGGCTGGGGCGATGCTCCTTCAGCGTCTTACGAAAGCCGCGCTGTCCTCGTAGGTAGCTCTCCCAGCGGCTCTCTACCCCTACGGCGCCGAGCTGATCTCCGGAGCGATAGCCGCGGCCTTGAACCCGCGCCAAGGTCTCCGGATCGATCTCTCGCATGTAGCCGACCAGGTGGGCCCCGAGCTCCCCGTAGGGGTAATAGCGGACGGGCACCGGAGACACCTCGATGCCGCGCAGCTCCCGTTCGTGCGTGGCCAGGCGCGCCACCACGTCTCGGTCGACGTCCACGACGAGCAAGAGCTGGTGCAGCTGCCGCGCCTCCGGCACCTCGGCGATCTTCTTTTCTAGCTCCGCGCGCTGCTCCGCGCGCAGCCCCATCAGCTCCACCACCCTGGGCCAGGTGCTCGTCATGTCGAGCCGACCCGGCACCACGTACACGTTGTAGCTCGGGCGGTTGGCGGCGATGACGCGCCCGTAGGCGTCCCGAATGACCCCCCGCGTCGTGGCGAGCTTGATCTCACGCACGATGTTGTTGCGCGCCTGGGCGCGATAGCTGGCCCCCTCGACGAGCTGCAACTGGAGCAGCCGCCCGACGAGGACCGCGAAGGCCGCCAGCACCACCAGCACCATGTAGCGGTAGCGCCGGCGAAATTCCCCGACGTCGGAGCGCTGGATCAGCAGGCTCACGGCTCACCCTCGGGCCGGCTCATCGCCCTGCCCCTCCCGGGGCGTTGACGGGGACGATCCCCTGCTGCAGCCGCTGCGCCACCCTGAAGACCAAGGGTGCGCACACCGCCGTCGCCAGCGCGTGAGGGAGGACGACGGCGCTCATCTCCACTGGGCGCCGAGCGTCCTGCCCAAAGAGCGCCAACACCCCGAGGATGATGGCGGACTCTACGATGCAGAAGCCGAAGCCGAGCGCGACGCGCATGATCCAGGTCTGGACCGAGAGGCGCACTCCGACAAGGCGAGCGAGCCCCCAGAGCAGCAGGCTGACCACGGTGAACAGGCGGATGGGGGCGCCGCCCATCACGTCCACCAGGTAGCCGATGGCGGCCGCGAGCAGCGAGCCCCGGACCACGGAGGGCTCGTGCACCCCCAGGTAGACGATGAGCGGCAAGGTCAAGCTCGGGGTCATGCCCTGAGTCCACGGGCCGAGCACCTGCAGCGCGCGAAAGAAATTCGTCTGGACGAGCAGGAGCAGCAGCGCCGTGAGCATGAACGCGAGGTTGCGCAGCAGCATGGGCAGCTAGCTCAGCGACTACCCCGCCTCTTCGCGTCCGAAGTGGCAGCGTCGCCGCACTCCCGCGTGTCCGTCAACACGACCAGGACCTCCTCCAAGCGCGAGTAGTCCACGGTGGGGATGGCCTCCACGGTCTGATAAATTCCAAAGTCCCGCTTCTCGACCTTGACCACCTTGGCGACGGGGATCCCCTTGGGGAAGCGGCACCCGACCCCGCTGGTGAGCAGCAGGTCACCCTCACTCACCTCGTCCGTCCGCTGCACGTACTCGACGCGCACGGCGTAGCGGTTCCGATCTCCCGTCCCACGCGCGAAGCCTCGCGCCCCCGTCCGCTCCACCACCACGTCCACCCCGAAGCCGCTGTCCACCGTGAGCTGTACGTCCACCCGGTCCCCCACGACGCGCCGCACCGTCCCCACGGCGCCCTCCACGCCGATGACCGGCATGTTCTCTTTGACGGTGACGGCGGGCTTGTCGATGCGCAGGTGCGCTACGCGGAAGTACTCCGTGGTGTCCTTCCCGGTGACGACCGCGCTGACCGTCTCTATCGGCACCGAGTCTCGCAGCGCGAGCAGCTTCTTCAAGCGCCGATTCTCGACCTCCGCCGCGCTCAAGTCTCGGACCCGGCTCCGCAGGCCAGCGTTCTCGAAGGCGAGCTTGTCGTTGTCCGCCTTCACGTCGACCAAGTACACGTAGCTCCCCACGGCGTTGGAGAGCTGGCGAGCCAGCGCCGACGCGGCGTACTGGACGGGGGCCGTCACGCGGAGCAGTGCCCGGTCCACCGCCGTCAAGGACTCGGGGTTGCGCAGGCTCGCCCGGAGGCCAAAGCCCGGGAGCGCCAGCAGCAGGACCACGAGCGCGCTGGGGCCGTACTTCCTCAGGACGGACATGCTCTTGGACCGCGTCCGTCGGCTCAGCCGATCGTCACTTCCTTCAGCAGGTCGAGGTTGTCGAGCGCCTTGCCGCTGCCCAGCACCACCGCGCTGATCGGGTCGTCGCTCACCATCACCGGCAGGCCGGTCTCTTCGCGTAGCCGCACGTCCAAGTTCTTGAGCAGCGCGCTCCCTCCGGTGAGCACCACGCCCTTGTCCACGATGTCCGCCGCCAGCTCCGGCGGGGTCCGCTCCAGCGCCAGGAGCACCGCCTCGACGATGGCGTTGATGGGCTCTCCCAGCGCCTCGCGCACCTCGTCCGAGTTGACGACGACGGTCTTGGGGATGCGAGCCACCATGTCTCGACCCTTCACCTCCATGCTCATCTGCTGCTCCAGCTCGTAGGCGCTCCCGATGCTCACCTTGATGCGCTCTGCCGTCTGGGTGCCGATGTCGAGGTTATACTTTCGCTTCATGTACGCCACGATGGCGTCGTCCATCTTGTCCCCGCCCACACGCACGCTCTGGGAGTAGACGATCCCCGCCAGGGAGATGACGGCGACCTCCGTCGTCCCGCCACCGATGTCCACGACCATGTTGCCGCTGGGCTCGGTGATGGGGAGGCCGGCGCCGATGGCCGCGGCCATCGGCTCCTCGATGAGGTACACCTCACGAGCCCCCGCGCTCTCCGCGCTCTCTTTGACCGCGCGCTTCTCTACCTCGGTGATCCCGAAGGGGACGCAGATGATGATCCGCGGCTTGCCGATGGTCCGGCCCGTCTGCGCCCGCGCGATGAAGTAGCGGAGCATGGCCTCGGTGATCTCGAAATCCGCGATGACGCCGTCTCGGAGCGGGCGGATCGCCTGGATGTTGCCGGGCGTTCGCCCCAGCATCTCCTTGGCCTCCCGGCCGACGGCCAAGATCTTCTTGTCCCCTCGCGAGTCGCGCTGCACCGCCACGACCGAGGGCTCGCAGCTGACGATCCCCTTCCCCTTGACGTAGATGAGGGTCGTCGCCGTCCCCAAGTCAATGGCGAGATCGTTCGAGAACAGGCCGAAGACCCAGTCGAATATCATCGTTCTTCAGGGGGGCGTTCGCGGTGCGGAGAGCGGGGGTAGGGGGAGCCACCCCCACCCGGAACCACCAAGGGGCATCTTGCCTCGGCCGCTCGGGGGCGAGGCGGGCCTTTGCTAGCACGCGGGCTGCCACCCGCGCAAACCAGGGCCTAGCAGTCGCTGCTCATGTGCTCAGTGCGCCAAGGAGTACGTTCAGTCGTCGTCCCAGTCTCGCCGCTTGTCCCAACGCCCCTCGTCGCTGCGGCCACGACGCTGCCCTCCGCTGGCGCCGGCGCCGCCCTCCCCTCGCCCCTTCTTGCGCTTGCCCGCGGAGCCTCCGGCCGCGCGACCACCACCACCGCCACGATCCTCCGGCACCTCGTCGCCCGGGTAGGGTGCGGCGCTGCGCGGCTCTCCGCCCGCGCGCCCGCTGTCCCAAGGCCGACCGCCGCCGGGGGCCCCGCCGCGGTCGGCGGGATACCCGCCTCCGGCCGGGCGCTCCGCGCGCGGGTGTGCGATGTTGATCATCAGCCGACGCCCCCGCACCTCCGCGTCACGGAGCGCGACGAGCGCCTGATTGGCGGCCTCGACGCTGGGCATCGTCACGAAGCCGAAGCCTCGCATGCGGTTGTCCGGCCCGAGCGGCAGATGCATGCGCTGCGCGACGCCCGCGCCGCGCGCCGAGAACAGCTCTTCGAGCTCCGCCTGAGAGGTGTCGTAAGGCAAGTTACCGACGTACAGCGTGCGATCTTGCCCGCGGTCCTCGCGCTGTCCGCCCCGCGGTGCCCCTGGCGCACCCTCACCCCGGCGCGGCGGCTCCGAGGAGAAGGGGCGCACGGAAATGGACTGCCCGGCTTGCAGCGAGCCGTCCAGCTCGCGCCGAGCTCGCTCCGCGTCCTCGGGCGTGGCCATGGTGACGAACCCGAAGCCACGCGGCCGTCCAGTGGCGCGATCCTTCGGGAGGCTCACGCTGACGACCTGGCCGCCCGTCGCCTCGAACAATTGTCGCAGCACCTCTTCGGTCATTGCATCGGGCAAGCCCGCTACGAAGAGCTTCCGATCTTCCTCCGCCGCCATGCGCTCTCTCTTTTCTCCTGACTATTGCAGCTCGTCTAAGTGGGCGCTACCGCCCAGCGGACAAATTCACGATACTTTGCAGTGAAATGCCGTCAAGCCGCTAGAGTGCGGATGCCGGCACGGCAACCTCAGCGCCGGCCGTTGGCCCACATGAAACTCCGCGTCCTGCTCAACCCCACCGCTGGAACCGGCTCGGCCGGCCGCCGCCTCCCCGAGATCCGCCAGGCGCTGCTCGCCGCTGGCCTCCAGCACGACCTGGCCGAGACTCGCGGTCCCGGAGATGCGGCCCGCCTGGTCGACGAAGCCCGCGCCGACGGGGTGGAGTGCCTCGCGGTCGTGGGCGGGGACGGCACCCTCAACGAGGTCAGCCAGGCCTTTCTCGACGCGGAGGGGCGGCCACGGCCCGGTCCAGATCTCGCGCTGCTGCCTGCCGGCACCGGCGGCGACTTCCGGAAGACCTTCGGCGTGGGACCGGACCTCGCTGCAGCCGCACGTCGCCTCCGCGACGCCACGCCACGCCCAATCGATCTGGGCGTGCTGACGCTCACCGACCACCAAGGGCGCCAGATCCGACGCGCCTTCATCAACGTGGCAAGCTTCGGGCTCGGCGGCCTGACCGATCGGATCGTCAACCAGAGCCCCAAGTGGTTGGGCGGGAAGGTCTCCTTCTTCTTGGGCGCGCTGCGCGCCATGGCCGTCTATCGCAACCTCCCCGTGCGGGTCCTGGTGGACGGAGAACCCTGCCTCGAGGCCCCCGTGCTGAACGTGGCGCTCGCCAACGGTCGCTACTTCGGCGGAGGGATGCACATCGCGCCGAACGCCGACCCCTCGGATGGCCTGCTCGACGTGATCGCGCTGTACGATCTCACGCGCGCCCAAGGCATCGGCCTCGCCGCCAAGATCTACCGCGGGACGCACCCTGGCTCTCCTGGCGTGCGCGTCGCGCGTGGGCGCGTGGTGGAGGCAGCGCCGCTCCACTCCAAGGACGAGGTGCTCATCGACATGGATGGCGAGACGCCGGGTCGCCTCCCACTCCGCGCAGAGCTGGCGCCCGGCGCCCTGCGCCTCCGCGCCTGACCTCAGGCTCACGAGCCCGACGGCGGGGGGGGCTCCAGCGGCGCGAGGCGGCGCAGCCCGACCGGCGCCTGGGGGCCGAGGTGAGGGTACCCGTGACGCCGCACGGCCAGGCGGACCCCGAGCCCGGCCGCGAAGAGCAGCAGGCACAGGTGCTGGGCCGGGGTCAGCCCCCAGTAGCGAGCGTCCGCGCTGGGCAAGTCACGGGCGCGGAAGAAATCTAGGAGGAAGCGGACGGGGGCGTAGCTCATGCAGAGCCAAGCAAGATAGAAGCCCGTGTACCGCGGGCGTCGCCAGAGCACCACGAAGGCGAGCAGCAGCACCAGCGTGAGCGCGCACTCGAGGAGCCCGAGATCCAGGCGGCCACCGTCCGGGTAGCGCACGGCCCACCACGCCTCCGAGCGCATGCCCGGGTGATCGTGCGCCACCGAGCAGCCCGCCCTCCCGAAGAGCCACCCCAAGGGGAAGCCGGACGCGACGACGTCGGCGTAGGGGAGCATGGGGACCCGGTACCGTAGCTTCCACACGAGCGCGCCCAAGAGCGCACCGGTGAACCCGCCGAAGCTCGAGAGCCCCTCCCACAGCCGGAGCAACGACCAGGGATCCTGGAGCACCCGCGCCGGGTAATACATGAGCGTGTCGAGCATGTGACCCAGCACGAAGCCCAGGCCCATGACGTGAGCCATGAACGAGGTCAGCGCCGCGTCCTCGAAGCCGCGGCGGCGACCGAGCCTGAGCACCCCGTAGGCCCCGAGGTACACCCCGAGCGCCACGAGCGCCCCGAAGGGCTTGATGGCGAGGGGAGCCGGGGGAAATCCGCCGCCGAAGAAGTCCTCCGGGACCAGCACGAGATCCGGCAGCGTGACGTAAGGGATCTTGGGCGCCATGCCTCGCTGCAGGGTGTTAGCTCAGCCGCCCGCGGACCACCACGAGGATCATGGCGCGAGGCCGCCTTCGGTCGTGACGGCGTCCTCCGGCGCTCGGCGCAGCACGAGGGAGTCCTCGAGCTCCGCGTCTTGCTCCACGCGCGCCACCAGCTCCACGCCGTCGCAGCGGCGCCAGAGCAGCTCCCGAGCGGCGCTGGGCCGCTGACAGCGCGCCGCAGGGAGCGCCGGCTCGACCGCCTGCTCGAGCCAGCGCGCCGTGCCGGCCAAGGCCTCGTGGCGCGCCGTCCCCTCCTCGGCGCTCACCGGGTGGAGCGCGAGCGCCTCGGCGACGCGCGCCCACAGCGCCGGCCCAGTGAGCCTCAGCTCCTCCACTCGGCCGAGCGCGTCGAAGGCGAGCACGACGTCCACGAGCGCGACACGCGGTCGCACGCGGCCGCCGTCGGGGATCGCGTACGCCAGGCTGAGGGCGCGCACGCAGGCCTGCTCCGTGCAGCGCGGAGGCGGCGGAGACGCGCGAAAGGCGCGCAGCCACTCCGGCTCCAGCAGCGTGGACGGCTGGCCGAGGCTCCGCACCTGCGCGAAGCGCTCCGTCCAGCCCCGGACGGTCTCGAGCAGCAGCGCACGCCCCTGCTCGGCGCGCTCCAGCCGCTGCTGCGCCGCCAAGAGCTCCGCGGCGCTGGCGCGCGCGCGCTCCTGCGCGTAGCGCTCGGCGATCCTCAGCTCCGTGAGCCGCTGCGCCGCCTGCTCGGCGCCGCGCGTCCGAAAGCCTTGGCGTCCGTGCCACTCGAGGCGCACGGGGTCCTCACGCGCCTCCTGGACCCAGCGCTCGTCCGCGGCCTCGAGCCAGCGCTGCACGAGGGGGCGATAGGCGCCGCTCGGCTGCTGGTCGAGGTAGCGCTGAGCCGCGACGAGGCGCTCCTCCACGCTGGGCGCCGTGTGCAGGAGTCGGTAAGCGTCGGCGTCGGCGCGGCCGGCGCCGAGCCGCGCGCAGCCGAACGCCAGCGCCCCCACGAGCAGGCACGCTCGGCGCGTCACGGCCCCCCCGCTGGGCAAAAATTGCACTCCGTGGGGACGCTCGGCGCGCGGTCTTCCATGAACGCCGCGTAGTCCTCACACGAGGCGGCCTCGAGGGCGCGGAGGCACACGCGGCCGTCATGCTCGACGGGGAGGCACCCGGGCTCGAAGCGCGTCGCCGTGGGCACGGTGGGGTCACACGCCGCGGCGCAGAGCCGGGTGAAGACGTCGCATTCCTCGCACCGCCGGCAGTCCACCTCACGCTTGGCCTTGAAGAACCCGCGCGCGCCAAGCTCGATGGCGGGCGCGCCGCACCCCCCGACGTCCCCCGGCGTGGGAGCCATGCACAGCGCCACGAGCAAGCTCCCAAGGGCAAGGTGTCTCCGGCTGGGGCCGCTCATGGGTACATCTCTCCATCCAGCAGCACCCCCAGCTCCAGACCGAGCATGGGGGTGGTGGTCATCCTCCGTTCGGGGGTGGCCGCGCCGAAGAACAGCGCCCCGACGAGCTCCGCGCTGAGGCCGAAGCTGGCGCTCGCCCGCCAGGAGAGCCCGAAGCCCAGCTCCGTCCCCACGCCGGGGTCCGGGCGCGTGACGATGGGCAGCCCCCCCCGGGCCCAGCCCAGCCACGCCGGTCCCAGCAGGTGCGCGAGCACGTACGAGGGCGCGAGCGTCTCTTGCCCAATCCCTTGCACGGCGACCGAGAGGTCGAGTCCGGCGCCGTGTTGCCAGCCCTGGGGCTCACCAAAGCCGGCGACGACGAGCGCGTCCAGATAGGTGGCGCTGAGCGAGAGCGAGCGCGACGTCTCCCCGAGCGGGGTCGCGAGGCGAAAGGGGTTGTTGAAGCGCAGGGCACGACCGGCGCCCACGACGCCCCAGACGTGGACGTAGCCCGGACGCTGCAGGATGGGGTTGGGGGCCGCCTCTGCCAGCGCGCGCTCGCTCCAGCCTGCGGCCACGAGCAAGGCCCCGGCGCCGAGCGCCGCCTCGAAGCATGGGGGCCGCCAGCGCGCCATGGTCACCCGCAGCGCACCTCAAGCCGTGCAGGCGCGCTCGACCTCCGCGACGGTCTTGGGGATGAACTGGCTGAGCACCTCCGCGGCGCCGACCGTGACGAGGACGTCGTCCTCGATCCGGATACCGAGGCCGCGGTAGCGCTCCGGGCAGGGCGCGGTCTCCGAGACGTAGAGCCCAGGCTCCACGGTGAGCACCATCCCGGGCGCCAGCGGGCGCGGCTTGCCAGCGACGAAGTAGGCTCCGACGTCGTGCACGTCCATGCCGAGCCAGTGGCTCGTGCGGTGCATGTAGTACGGGCGGTAGAGCTGCCGCTCGAGCACCTCCTCCAGGCTCTCCTGGAAGAAGCCCAGCTCTCTCAGCCCCTGCGCCAGCACGTTGACGCTCGCCGCGTGGACCTCGTCCAGGGTGGCGCCGGGGATGGCGGCGGCGATGCTGGCGAGCTGGGCCTGGAGCACCAGGTCGTAGAGCTGCCGCTGCGGCTCACTGAACCGTCCGCTGACCGGGAAGGTCCGCGTGATGTCCGAGGCGTAGTACCCAGCCTCGCACCCCGCGTCGATGAGCAGCAGCTCCCCGGCCTGGAGCTGCCGGTCATTGCGCCGGTAGTGCAGCACGGTGGCGTTGGGCCCGCCGCCCACGATGGACGAGTACGCCAAGCGCTCCGCCCCTCGCCGTCGAAAGGTGCCGTTGACGAGCGCCTCCACCTCGTACTCGTACATCCCCGGCTGCGTCTGCCGCATCGCCTCCAGGTGCGCCTCCCCGGTGATGGCCAGGGCCCGACGCATCGCCTCGAGCTCCTCCGGCTGCTTGTAGAGGCGTAGCTCATGGACGATGAGCCCTGGATCCACGATGGCGCCGGGGGCGCTCACGCCCGTTCGCGCGCGGGCTCGGACCCTATCGAGAGCGCGCAAGACCAGCTCGTCGAACGCGCGGTCTCGACCGAGGCGGTAGTGCAAGCGCGGGGCGTCGCCCAGCAGCTCGGGCAAGGTGGCCTCGAGCTGCGCGGCGGGGAAGGCCTGATCCGCTCCGTAGTTCGCGAGGGCGCCCTCGACGCCCTCGCGAGCGCCGTCCCACACCTCCCGCTCGGGATCCCGCGGGCGGACGAAGAGCACGAACTGGGGCGCCCGGCCTCCCCTCAGGACGAGGACCGTCTGCGGCTCATCGAAGCCGGTCAAGTAGTAGAGGTCGGAGTCCTGACGGTAGTCGTGCTCGACGTCGTTGTTCCTAAGCGCCACCGGAGTCGAGGCGATGACGAGCACGTCGTCGCCGAGCGCGGCCTGGACGCGGGCGCGGCGGGCGGAGAAGCTGGAGGCGGACATGGAGCCGAGCCTTACCATGGCGGCTCACCGGCGGCATGACGTTGGTCACACGCCTGGGTTGACCGAGGCCAGGCGCCAAGCTAAGCCCGAAGCGTGACGACCGAGCGTCCCTCCAGCGGTGAGGATCCCGAGAGCGAGCGGACGCGGCGGCGCTTCGAGCACATCCTGCCGGAGCTCATCAAGCGCGTCGTGGAGAGCGGCTTCGAGAAGCTGGCGGACGGCTACGAGCGCATCAGCGAGAGCCCGGACAACGTCAGAGACTTCGTGCGGGAGCTGCGGCTCCCCAAGGAGGTCCTCGCGGCGCTGATGTCTCAGGTGGACGAGACCAAGAACGGCCTTTACCGCGTCGTCGCGCGTGAGGTGCGAGACTTCCTCGACCACACCAACCTCGGCGACGAGCTCGCGCGGGTGCTCACCACGCTGTCGTTCGAGGTCAAGATGGAGGTTCGCTTCATCCCCAACGACGCGCGCACCGGGACGAAGCCCAACGTGCGCTCACGCATGCGGTGGAAGCGCGCCAAGAGCGGCGAGCCACCGTCGCCCTCGCCTGCCCCCCCTCCCCCCTCGCACGAGCCAGAAGAGACCCCATGAAGCCCCTCGGCGCTGGAAGCGAAATCGACGCGTGGTGTACCCGCTGTAAGCTAGATCTGGGACACCGGGTCGTCGCCATGGTCGCCAATGCGCCCAAGCGCGTGGTGTGCCAAACCTGCGGCTCGGAGCACAACTACCGCGCCCCGAAGGGCGCGCTGGGCACGCAGGTCATTCGGCGCGGCGACGGCGCCACCGCCAAGCCCGCTCGCCCCAACGCCCGGCCCAAGGCCGCGCCCAAGCTCCCACAGGCCGAGGCAGCCCGACTCGGCGCGTGGGAGGCGCGCATCGCGGGGCAACCCCTCGACGCCTTCGCGCGCTTCACCATCGCAGAGCGCTACGGCGTCGACGCCCTCGTGCGGCACGCAAAATTCGGCGACGGCTACGTGCTCGAGGTGTTGGAGGGCGACAAGCTCGCCATCATGTTCCGCGATGGTCCGCGCACCCTGGTCCACGGTAGGAGCTGAGCGCGGCTGGAAGCTACCGGTCGGCGCGCTGCTGCTCGGCCTGAGCGTCACCCGTGCCGCGCACGGCGACGTCTCCCTCATCCCGGGGACGGAGGGGGGCCTGGGCGCGTGGCTCGTCGCGCAAGCGCCCTCCGAGGCAGCGGCGAGGCCGCTCGAGCCCAGCGCCGGCGCCCTAGCCAACCCTGGAGGCAGCGCCCGCTGGCGCCTCGCTAGCGGGCGGGCGGGCGCCGCCCTCGCCCTCGACCAGCTCTTCGGCGGGCGCAGCGGGACCAGCGCGTGGCTCGGCGGAGTGCTCGAGCTGAGCCAGCCGCTCGACGGCTGGCTCTTGCTGTCCATCGACGGTGAGGTCCAGGTGTTCGTCGACGGCGCGCCCCTCTGGAGCGCGTCGGGGCCCCATCGCCGCGGCCTCGCCTGGGACGTCATCCCGCTCCAGCTCCCGGCAGGGGCGCACCCGCTCATCGTCCGCGTCACTCAGCGGGCCCTGCCGTGGAACGCACAGCTGCGCTTGCTCGCGCGGCAAGATCTCCGCCCACCCCTCGGCGCGCGCCTGCGCCTGCCTGGGGTCGAGCCCGCCGAGGGCCCGCGGCTGCTCCAGACGCTGGTCGCCGCGCGCGCCTCCGCAGGCGTGAGCGCGCGCGGCTACGCTCCCAGCGTCCAGGTGGAGTTTCCAGGAGGGCTCCCGCTCACCGAGCCGCTGCCCATCAGCTATCGCCTGGAGGGAGGACCTCCTCGGTCCGCGGGCACACTGAACGGGGAGGCGGCCCGCGCGCTCCCGCTCGTCATCACGCTCTCACCCACCGGTGCCGCGCCACCCCGTGAGCCACGGCGGCGCCAGCTCGAGCTCCGGCTCGGCGCCGTGCCGCTCCAGTTCGGCTGGGTGGAGTCCGACGCTCCGGCGGTGCTCACCCGCCTCGAGGCTCCGCGCCCTCCCAGCCCCTCACGGGCCCTCACCGAAATCCGAGAGACGACGCTCGCCTGGCGCGCGCGCGAGCTCGTGCGCGCGAGCGACACGGGCCGCCCAGACGCGGTCACGGCGGCGCTGCGCAGCGCCGCGCAGAGCCTGACGCGGCTGCTGGCGGACGACTGGGCGACGCGGCCCGGCCTCGTCGAGCTGGCAGCTCGCCCCATCGCCGAGGGCAGCCCCGACCCCTGGCTCTTGCACGTCCCCGAGGGCATCAGCAGCCAAGAGCGCCGCTGGCCCCTCGTCATCGTGCTCCATGGGCTGAACGGGACGCCGCGGAGCGTGATGCGAGCCTTCCTCGATGGCGCTGGGGATGCGGCCCAGCTCCCGGGGTTCGTGCTGGCCCCGCACGCCTACGGCAACTCCTTTTATCGTGGGGTCGGCGAGCAGGCGGTCATGGCCGCGGTGGACTGGGCGCTGGCGGCGCTCCCCATCGATCCCCAGCGCGTCAGCGTCACCGGAGTGTCCATGGGCGGCACCGGGGCCGCGCACCTGGCGCTACGCTACCCCCAGCGCTTCGCCGCCACCGCGCCGCTCTGCGGGTACCACAGCTGGTTCATCCGTCGCGACACGAGCGGCCGCAGCTTGGCGAGCTGGGAGGCAGCGGCCATGGCGCACTGGTCCCCCGCGAGCTGGGCTGCTGCCGGGCGGGACCAACCGCTCTACTTGGCGCAGGGGACGCAAGATCACCCCTTGGACAACGGCAAGGTCTTGCTCGAGGCCTACGCCAAGGAGGGCTACCCCTTCACCGCCGAGTGGCCGGACATCGGGCACAACGTCCAAGACGTCGTGTGGCGAGGGCGGCGCCAGTGGCCCTGGCTCGCTCGCGCTCGGCTCGCCGAGGCGCCCGACGTCATCACGCTCCATACGGACTCCCTGCGCTACGCCCAGCGTGGCTGGGTCCGGCTCCTCGCTGCGGAGCGCCCCGGCGACTTCAGCCGTATCGACGCCGAGCGGCTCGCCTCCGGTGAGCTGCGGCTGCGCACCCGGAACGTCGCGGCCCTCGAGCTGCTGCGCGGCCCGCCTCCGCTCCTCCCTTCGGAGGAGCTCCGGGTCAGCGTGGACGGCGCCGCGCTCTCCTTCGGCGCGAGCGAGCGGGTGGCGCTCCAGCGCGAGGGCGACGCGTGGCGCTCGGGCGCCCCAGCGCCCGACGCACGGCCCCTCGGCCCCGCCCTCGACGCCCTGCTCGAGCGCCCCCGCTTCGTGTGGGGGTCGGGGGACCCGCGGACCGCCGCCGCCAACCGTGAGGTGGCGCGGCTGCTGGCAGCCCGCTGGACGGCCGAGCTCGAGCCCCCGCTCATCATGGACCGCGAGCTGACGCCGCGTGACGACGACACCTCCCTCGTCCTCGTCGGTAGCGTCGACGATCACGCGGTGCTGGGGCCACTCCGCGGGCGCCTCCCCATCGAAGCGAGCGCGGGCGCCCTGCGCTACGGGGACGTCACCACCCGGCAGCCAGGCAGCGGCGCGGTGTTCATCGCGCGCGACCCGCGGCGCCCCTCGCGGCACCTGCTCGTCGTCACGGCCGCGGGCGCGCCCGGGCTCTGGCGCGCGCTGTCGCTCCCCACGCTGTTGCCAGATTTCCTCGTCTACGACGAGCGCCTCCGCCGCGCGACGCAGGAGCAGCTCTTGAGCGGCGCCCCCGTCCTCGCTGGAGGCTACTTCGATCGGCGAGGAGCCCTGGGCGCGGCGCCTTGAGGCCTGCCGCGGGACGGCTGCGGTGCCGGCTTCGCGCCGCGCCCCGACGCGCTCCCCGGCATCGGCTTCGCGCCGCGCCCCGGCGCGCTCCCCGGCAGCGGCTTCGCGCCCCGCCCCGGAGCGCTCCCCGGCAGCGGCTTCGCGCCGCGCCCCGGCGCGCCCCCCGGCAGCGGCTTCGCGCCCCGCCCCGGCGCGCTCCCCGACAGCGGCTTCGCTCCACGCCCCGGCGCGCCCCCCGACGTGCCCTCGTGAGGAGCGGCGCCGTGCGCCCTCGGCTTCGCGCGGGCGCCGCGCGGCGCAGCCTCCGCTCGCGGCGCCCGCTCAGCGCGCGCCGCGCCCAGCTCCTTGCGCCCCGCCCCGCTGGGCGTAGGAGCGCCACCGCGGCGCGCTGGGGCGCCGACCCTCCCCGTCCCCTCCTCGGGCGCTCGAACCCGCTGAGGCACGCCGAACTTCTTCTTGAGCTCCGTGAGCTCCGTGACGCTCAGGTGCCGCCACTGGCCTGGGCGCAGCCCCTCGCAGTCGATCCCGGCGTAGGCGGTGCGCGCCAGCCGCATCACGGGGAAGCCCGTGACCTCCCCGAGGCGGCGGACTTGGCGGTTCCGACCCTCCTTCAAGGTCACCTCCAGCCAGGTCTTGTCGCCCTCGAAGCGTAGGCGACGCACCTCGGCGGGCTGCGTCTCTCGCCCCTCGATCACGATGCGCTGACGCCAGCGCTCGAGCTGCTCGTCGTCCACGGCGCCCGCCACCTTGGTGACGTACACCTTCGAGACCTGCCGGCTCGGGTGCATCAGGCCGCTGGCGAAGTCACCGTCGTTGGTGAGCAGCAGCGCGCCGCTGGTATGAAAATCCAGCCGCCCCACCGGGACGACGCGCACCCCCACGCCGCGCACGTACTGCAGGACCGTCTCCCGCCCCTCCGGATCATGCACGGTGGTCATCACCCCGCGGGGCTTGTGAAGCAGGATGTACACGAGCCGCTCGGCGACGAGGCGCTTGCCGTCCAGCTCCACCTTGGAGCGCCGCGGATCGACGCTGAGCCCGAGCTCGGTGACGCGGCGTCCGTCCACGCTGACGCGCCCCGCGAGGATGTACTGCTCCGCCTTGCGACGTGACGCCACCCCCGCGCGAGCCAAGATCTTCTGAAGGCGCTCCATGGCTGGCGCCGTCATGGCATGGGCTCGGCGCGCTCGCTAGAAAAACCGAGCCCTTCCCCGCTGGCGCCGCTCAGCGGTGGCGAGCGCTCACGCGGGCGTCGGTGACCTCGCCCCCTGCACCGCCGTCTTCGGCCGCGGCCTTACGCTCCGCCGCTGCCTCTTCTTCACGCTCCCGGGCCTCCGCCGCGCGCACGGCCACCATGTCTCGGTCCCAGCGATCGACGTGGCCGTCGAAATCCAGGTCGAGCCCCATTCGCTCCAGGACGCCACCGGAGTAGATCTCCCACACGTCCGGCTTCCCGTCGTAGTTCGTGTCTCGCTGCACGCGGCTGAGCTTGCCGTCCAGGTAGTACCGCGTCTCGTCCGGCTTGCCGTCGCCGTTGGTGTCACGCTGGAGCATCGAGACCCTCCCGCGCGCAAACTGGACCCAGGTGTCGATCTGCCCGTCGTAGTCCGTGTCGGCCTGCTCACTGATGGCGTCGCCCTTGTCATTGAAGACGCGGACCACGTCCATTTGTCCGTCGAGGTTGGTGTCCACCTCCCGACAGATGAGCATTTTTCGGGCGTCCTCCCCCGTGCCCACGATGGCAAACACCTTGCGGATGTTGACCCTGTCCGACCCGGGGCCGTTCCCCTCCACCACGCTGCGATCGCCCCGGCCCTTGTACTCACAGCGGGAGAGATCCATCCCGACGTCCGAGCCCGCCTTGCTGACCGCGCTGGTCAGCGGGGGCTTCGGCCCAGGCTCCTTGCCGCCGCAGCCGACCGCCAGCAGCGCCAGCGCCCCGATCCACACCGCGGCACCCCAGCGCCCACCCATCGACCTCCTGCTCATGGCTTGTGCTCCTGGCGTCCTTCGTCGGTCTCGCGGTTGTCCGTCTCCACCGGCGTCCCGGAGGGCGTGCTGAAATCCGGGCTGGTGGTCTTGGCGCGGTCCTCGTTGCGCTCCGGCGGAACGTATCCGGTCTCCTTGCAGTAATCCACGCTGGCGCCTGGATCTGGTCGCCCATCCCCGTCGACGTCGGAGTGGATGATGGGGCACTCCGCCCCCTTCGGGTACTCCCACCACTGATCGATGACGGTGTCACCGTCGGAGTCTCGCTCGGTCCGGGCGAGCTTGCCCGCCGTGTAGTAGTGCCAGGTGTCCAGCATCCCTCGGAGGTTCGAGGCTTGATGACGCTCCTGGATGACGCCAGCGCTCATCAGGAGGATCTCGTCGATGCGCCCGTCTTGGTCGTAGTCCGCCTCCCGCCGCCGCTCCCGCCCCTGCGCGTCGTAGTAGACCCACAGATCAATCTTACCGTCTCGCCCAAAATCGATCCCTTGGCACACCTCCCGACCGCTCGCGCGAACGACGAAAATGGTGTGCTTTCCGTTCGCTGCGCCGAGCTGCTCCACGCCCTTGCCTTGGATGTCACAGGCCTCATGGAGCACTCGGGTGTCCATGATCTTACGTCCATCGGGCGTGACCGTCGGCCCCCTCGCTGCCCCGGCCCCGCAGCCCACAGCCATGGCCGCCAGCGCGAACAGCGCCGCCGTGCCCACCAAGGCGCGTCGCGCCTGACCCGGTAGGGCCCTGTCCCTCTTCTCCGCTGACCTCATGGTTTGGACCCGTTTCCTGGCGTCGCTCTGAAAATACGCCGCGGCGCTTGACTTTAGGGTGTCGCCGACCGCCTGACAAGAGCGGCTCCGGCGGTCGGCGAGCGAGCCGGCTCCGAACGCCCCTCCAGCGCTAACTATTGAAAATTTCATGATAATAGTGTTACCTCGCGGCAACGAGGGCAATTGACACCATGTGTATGGGAAGCTAGTGTAACGCCTCGCCAGTAGGGCTCTCTCCTCCGGACGCCGATGTCACGCAAGAAGATCTCCACCACGGTCTACATCACGCCGGAGCAGAACGAGCGGCTGCACCTCCTGCATACCCGCACGAAGGTCCCGGTGGCGGTCTATATCAGGGAAGGGATCGACCTGGTGCTCAAGCGTTACGAGCACGTCCTCCCCGGCCAAATGAGCCTGACGGACGGCGCCGCGGCCAAGCCTGCCTCCGGCGCGACCACGCCGCTCGCGGGGGCCACGTCGGCAGCGGCGCCGGCGGCCACCGCCAAGAAAATGTAGGCCCCCGCGGAACGTCGCTCCCTCCCTCTCCTCCCTGGCTCGGCCTCGGCTCGCTTGCTAAGAGCCGCTCCGCCTGGCGCGGCGCCTGCCGTCGCCGCTGCAGGGTTTCCGGTCTGCTCCGCTCTTTGCCATGGCCACCGACCAGCACCTCATCAGAAATTTCTCCATCATCGCCCACGTCGATCACGGCAAGAGCACGCTCGCGGACCGGATCTTGGACGTGACGGGCGCGGTCAGCTCGCGCGAGAAGATGGACCAGTTTCTCGACAAGCTGGACCTCGAGCGGGAGCGCGGCATTACCATCAAGGCGCAGTCGGTGCGGTTGAAGTACCGGGCCGGCGACGGCAGAGACTACCAGCTCCAGCTCATCGACACGCCCGGCCACGTGGACTTCAGCTACGAGGTGAGCCGTAGCCTCGCGGCCTGTGAGGGCGCGCTGCTGGTGGTGGACTCCACGCAGGGCGTCGAGGCCCAGACCGTCGCCAACGTCTACCTGGCGCTCGAGCACGACCTGACGATCCTCCCGGTCCTCAACAAGGTGGATCTCCCCTCGAGCGACGTGGACCGCGCCGCGGAGATGATCGAGGAGGTCATCGGGCTCGACTGCTCGGGGGCGCTCATGACCAGCGGCAAGACCGGGCTCGGCGTCAAGGAGCTGCTCGAGGCCATCGTGGCGCGCGTGCCGCCGCCCACCGGGGACCCCGCCGCCCCGCTGCGCGCGCTGATCTTCGACAGTTGGTACGACAGCTACCGCGGGGCCGTGGTGATGGTGCGGGTCATGGAGGGGACGCTCCGCAAGGGCGACAAGGCGCTCTTCATGGCGACCGGCTCCGCCTACGAGGTGACGGAGATGGGCTGCTTCAGCCCGCACCCGGTGGCGCTGAAGGAGATCGGCCCTGGCGAGGTGGGCTTCATCGCCGCCAACATCAAGAGCCTGGACGACACCAAGATCGGCGACACCGTCACCCTACTCCACCACCGCGCCGCCGAGGCGCTCAGCGGCTTCCAAGAGGTCAAGCCCATGGTCTTCGCGGGGCTCTTCCCGACGGACTCCGCGGACTACGAGAACCTCAGGGAGGCGCTGAAGAAGCTGCACCTCAACGACTCCAGCTTCCAGTTCGAGCCGGACACCTCCGAGGCCCTGGGCTTCGGCTTCCGCTGCGGCTTCTTGGGCCTGCTGCACATGGAGATCGTCCAGGAGCGGCTCGAGCGGGAGTTCAACGTCGACCTCATCACCACCGCGCCCAGCGTCGTCTACCACGCCTTCCTCAAGAGCGGTGAGCAGGTGGTGGTGGACAACCCCTCGAAGCTGCCCGGCCCTGGGGACCTCGACCACGTGGAGGAGCCCATCATGAAGGTGACCGTCCACGTCCCGAGCGAGTACGTGGGTGCGGTCGTGGCGCTCTGTGAGGAGCGCCGCGGCGTCCAGCTAGGCATCAACTTCGCCGCAAAGAACCACGTCATCGTCACCTATGAGATGCCGCTGGCCGAGGTCATCATGGATTTCCATGACCGGCTCAAGAGCGCCTCCCGTGGCTACGCCAGCATGGACTACGAGCTGATGGGCTATCGCCAGGACGCGCTCGTGAAGCTCGACATGCTCCTCAACGGGGAGCCCCTCGACGCGCTCAGCGTGATCGTCCACCGGGACACGGCGCAGACGCGCGGGCGACAGCTCGCCGCCAAGCTGAAGGAGCTGGTGCCGCGGCAGCAGTACGACGTCGCCATCCAGGCCGCCATCGGCTCGAAGATCATCAGCCGTGAGACGGTGCGGGCGATGCGCAAGGACGTGACCGCCAAGTGCTACGGCGGTGACATCAGCCGCAAGCGCAAGCTGCTGGAGAAGCAGAAAGAAGGGAAGAAACGCATGAAATCCGTCGGCACCGTGGAGGTGCCGCAAGAGGCCTTCCTCGCCATCCTCAAGCTCGAATGAGCCCCAGCGCTCCGCTCGTGAACCAGGACCCACCCATGTCGGCTCAGCCCACGCCAGCGATCACCGCGGTCGGAGCCCCGCCGCCGCCGACCTTGCTCGGGGGGGTGGCCTTCGGTGACCAGCTCCGCGTCAAGCGCTGGAGGCTCCACAATGGCCTGACGCTCCTCGGCTGCCTCGACACCGCCGCGCCGGTCGTCAGCTACCACACCTGGTTTCGCGTGGGCTCTCGCCACGAGCAGGTGGGCAAGACGGGGCTGGCGCACCTGTTCGAGCACCTGATGTTCCGAGAGACCTTGCATCTGCCCGAGGGTGAGTTCGACCGCAAGCTGGAGGAGATCGGCGCAGAGAACAACGCCGCCACCTGGCTGGACTTCACGCAGTACACTATCTCTGCGCCGGCGGCGCGGCTGCCGCTCGTCATCGAGCTGGAGGCCGAGCGGATGCAGCACCTGGTGCTGCGCGAACCCCAGGTGCAAGGGGAGAAATCCGTCGTCGCCAACGAGCGCCGCTTCCGCGTGGAAGACGACGTGGAGGGCGCGCTCAGCGAGCTGCTCTGGGCGACGGCCTTCACTCGCCACAGCTACCGCTGGCCCACCATCGGCTGGATGCAGGACATCGAGGGCTTCACCACCGAGGACTGTGAGGCCTTCTACCGGACGTACTACGCGCCCAACAACGCGACCCTCGTGGTCGTGGGGGACTTCGACGAGGCGCAGCTCCTGAGCCTCGTGACGGATTGCTACGGGCACCTCCCTGCCGCCGCGCTACCGCTGGAGGACGTGTACCCCGAGCCGCCACAAGGGGAGCTGCGACGGCTCGAGGTGACCAAGCCCACGCTCACCGAGAAGCTCTTGCTGGGCTACCACTGCCCGGCGCTCGGGGACGTCGACCACCTGCCGCTCTCACTCTTGGGAGAGGTGCTGTTCGGGGGGCGCGCCAGCCGGGTGGTGCAGCGCCTGGTGCTTCAAGCGGAGCTGGCCACCGACGCGCGGATCTTCGTGGGTACCTTCAAGGACCCCGGGCTCACCGAGATCTTCCTGTCCGCCCGGGAGGGACACACCGCCGAAGAGCTCTTGGCGATGCTCGACGAGGAGCTCGAGCGCGTCCAGCGTGAGCCGGTGACGCTCGAGGAGCTGGAGCGGGCCCGCGCGCGCGCGGAGCTCGCCCTGCTCACCAGCCTGGAGACGACCGACGGCAAGGCGAGCACCATCGGCTTCTATGAGACCGTGCTCGGTCGACCCGCGGCGGCCTTCGAGCGCCTGGAGGCGCTGGCGCAGCTCGGCCCGAGCGATCTGCTGCGGGTCGCGCGGCGCTGGTTACCCCGCGACCGCCGGACGCTCCTGCTCGTGCGCTGCTCGACCGAGGACGGCCCAGGCTCGACCGAAGCCGTGGAGGAGCCCGCGTGAGCCAGGTCGAGCAGGTCGCACCGAGAGTCTTCGTGGAGAGCAGCTCGGCGCTGCCGCTGGTCTCCTTCAGCGTCTCCGTCCCGCTGGGGGCCGCCGAAGACCCCGACGGACAGCTCGGGCTCACTCGCCTGCTGGCCATCCTCCTGCGCCGCACGGCGGGCGGGCGCACCGCCCAACAGCTCGACGTGGCGGTCGACGGCCTGGGCGCCTCGCTGGCGGTGGACGTCACGCAGAGCACCCTCTCCCTGAGCGGGAGCGTCATCGCGCGCAACCTCCCCGGCGTGGTCGAGCTGCTGGCGGACGCCATCGCGCGCCCCGGCTTCGACGAAGACGAGCTCGAGCGCGCCAAGCGTGAGACGCTCGCGGAGCTGGTAGAGAGCCGCGACGACGACCGGACGCTGGCGCAGCGCTGGTTTCGACGCCGGCTCTTCCAGGGGCACCCCGCCGGGCGGAGCGTCAGCGGGACACCCGCGACGCTCGCCGCCATCGATCGCCCAGCGCTGCTCGCTCAGCACGCTCGCCTCATCACGCGTGAGCAGCTCCACTTCGCGTTCGCCGGCGCGCTCACGCCAGCGCAGGCGGCCGAGATCGCGGCCTCCGTGAGCGGCCTGGCGCCGAGCGGGGAGGCTCGCTCGAGTCTGCCGCAAGAGCCTCCACCCCAGCCGGGACGCCGGCTCGTCGTCGTCGACAAACCCGAGCGCACGCAGACGCAGATCCTCATCGGCTGCCTCGGCACCCACCCGCACGACGCCGATCACCTCCCGCTCCTGGTCGGCAACACGGTGTTCGGGGGCACCTTCACGGCGCGCATGACCCGCGCCATCCGCTCCGATCGCGGCTGGTCGTACGGCGCCTACTCCAGCCTCCCCAGCGACCGCTACCGCCAGAGCTTCAGCATGTGGACCTTCCCTCGTGCGGAAGACGCGGCCCCCTGCGTCGCCCTGGAGCTCGAGCTGCTCGAGCGCTGGGTCGCGGAAGGCATCAGCCAGCAAGAGCTGGAGCTCGCGCAGCGCTTCCTCGTAGAGTCGCACGCCTTCAGCGTGGACACCGCCAGCAAGCGCGTGGGGCTGGAGCTCGAGCAGCAGCTCCATCAGCTACCGCCGCGCTATTACCAGTCCTACACCGAGCGCATCGAAGCGGTGACGCTCAGCGAGGTGAACGCCGCCATCGCGCGGCGCATCACGCCCGAGGACCTGCTGGTCACCGTGGTGGGCACGAACGACAGGCTCGGTCCAGAGCTGCGCCGAGCCGTCGCGCGCCTGGCCGAGGCCGAGGTCATCCCCTACACGCGCGACTGAGGTCGCACCGCTCAGCGCCCCACCGCGTCCGCCACCAGGGAGAGCGCCTCTTCCGCCAGCGCCGCCGCCGCCGCCTGCCCCACCTCGCGCGCGGTCCAGAGGGAGCCCTCGCTCGGCACCGACACCGGCAGGTGCACGTAGCTCTTCAGCGTGGGCTCGGTGCCGCTCGGGCGGAGGAGCACCCGACCCCCGCCCTCGAGCCAGAGCTCCAGCAAGGCCTGCACGCCGAGCCACGCCGGGCGCAGCTCCGCACCCTGCCGATAGTCGACGAGCCGCGTGACCCCGTGCGAGCCCAGCCGCACGGGCGGCGAGGCCACCAGCCGCTCGAGCGTCGACGGGAGCCGCTCGGGCCGCTCCAGGGTGACGCTCCGCTGCGCGCTGACCCAGAGCCCGTGGCGGCGGTACAGCGACGCCAGCACATCGAGCAAGGACTCTCCACGCTGCTTGGCCGCCGCCGCGATGTCCGCCACGAGCACGGCCGCCGAGATGCCGTCCTTGTCGCGCACCGTGCCCCCCACGGAGTAGCCCAGAGCCTCTTCATAGCCGAGCACGAAGCGCTGCCCCTGCTCCCGCTCGAGGGTCCAGCCAGCGCGCCAGATCCATTTGAAGCCCGTGAGCGTGCGCTCCCAGCGCGCGCCGTGGGCTGCGGCGAGCTCGCCCAGGAGCGGCGAAGACACGACGCTCGAGACGACCAGGCGCCGCGCGTGCCACGGCCCCACGGCCAGCAAGTGGTCTGCCAAGAGCAGCCCGACGTCATCACCGCTGAGCCGCAGCCAGCGCCCCGTCGCGCTCGGTGCGGCCACCGCTAGCCGATCCCCGTCGGGGTCATTGGCGAGCAGCAGCTCGGCGCCGCGCGCCTGCGCGAGCTCCAGCGCCGCGGTCAGCACCTCTGGGAGCTCCGGATTGGGTGACGCCAGCCCTCCGAATTCTGGATCCAGCTCGCTCTGCGCTGCCACGCGCTCGACCTGCGCATAGCCCGCGGCGGCCAGCGCCCGCGGCGTCCAAGGCTCCGCGACGCCATGCACCGGCGTGTACACGATCTCGAGCTCCGTGGCGCGCTCGGTCTCGGGACGCCAAGCCGCGAGCTCGTGGAGGTAGCGCGGGAACAGCGCCTCGAGCGACAGCGCCTCCGCGGCGACGCCCAGCGGCGCGATCTCGATCTCCCTCGCCGGTGGGGCACCCTCCACGAAGGCCGCCAGCTCCGCGTCCGCCGGGGCGCCGAGCTGGACGCCGTCCGGGCCGTAGAGCTTGCACCCATGGTACGCCGCGGGGTTGTGGCTGGCCGTGAGCACGACCGTGCAGCTGGCGCCTAGCTGCTTGCCGGCGTACACGAGCAGGGGCGTCGGCGCCGGGGTGGAGACCACCCTCACGGGCAGCCCTCGCGCCCGCAAGGCCCCCTCCACGGTGCGGGCGAAGCGCGCCGAGTGCCGCCGAGCGTCGTGCCCGACGACGACCGGGAGCGTGCGCGCGTCCGGCACCCTCGCGAGCAGCCAGCTCCCGAGCCCGTGGGCCAGCCGCCGCACCGTCGCTTCGTTGAAGCGCGCAGGCCCCGCGCCCACCAGGGCCCGCAGCCCCGCCGTCCCAAAGCCCAGCGGCGGGGCGGCGCAGGCGCCGAGCCGCGCGTCCACCCCCTCAGCCAAGATCTCCGACAGCTCCGCCCGCGTCTCCGGGTCTGGATCGTCCGCTATCCACTGACTGAGCTGCTCTCGCAAACCTTCAGGTGCCATGCGCTCCAGCATAGCCCAGCCGTGCTGCCCGCACCGGCCACGCCTCAGGGGCGGCGCATCATCCGCTCCACCAGCCCGGTGTCGTACGTTCCGGCGCAGAAGTCCGGATGCCTCAGGACCTGGCGCAGAAACTCCACGTTCGTGGCGCGCGGGCCCTTGGGCCCGGTGAGCACCAGCTCGGTGGCCGCCAGCGCTGCGTCCAGCCGCTCGATCGCCTGCGCTCGGGTCTGCCCGTGGGCGATCACCTTGGCGATCATCGGATCGTAGAACTGCGTCACCTCGCCGCCCTCGACCACGCCCGTGTCGATCCGGATGCCAGGCAGCGCCTGCGGCCAGCGCAAGCGCTCGAGCTTACCCGGCTGCGGCAAGAAGCCCTTGGCCGGGTCCTCCGCGTAGATCCGCGCCTCGATGGCGTGCCCGCGCACCTCCGGCTGGAGCGCCGCCTCCGGGAGAGGCTCGCCGGCGGCGACGCGGAGCTGCAGCTCCACCAAGTCCAAGCCGGTGACGGCCTCGGTGACGGGGTGCTCCACCTGGAGCCGGGCGTTGACCTCGAGAAAGTAGAGCTCCCCAGCGGCGTCCGCCACGAACTCGACCGTCCCTGCGCCGCGGTAGCCCTTGGCCAACACGACCTCCAGCGCACGCCGCCGCAGCTCATCGCGGCGCGCCGCTCCCTCCGGGCCGCCGAAGAAGCTCGCCGGGCTGGGAGACTCCTCGATGATCTTCTGGTGGCGGCGCTGCACGGAGCACTCGCGCTCGACGAGCGCCACCGAGCGCCCGTCCCCGCCGCACATCACCTGGACCTCGATGTGGCGCGGCGCGTCGAGGTAGCGCTCGAGGTACACCCGCGCGTCCCCGAAGGCGGCCTTGCCACGATCCGCGCAGGTCCTCGCCGCCCGCTCGAGCTCGGCGAGATCCCGCACGATCTGCATCCCGATCCCACCGCCACCGCTGGTGGCCTTGATGAGCACCGGCAGCCCGATACGCTCCACCTCGGCCCGCAAGCGCTCGAGGTCCTCCACATCGACCGAGCCCTCGCTGCCCGGCGGGGGCGCCACCCCGACGCTGCGCGCCACCTGGCGCGCCGTGAGCTTGTCACCGAAGGCGTCCAGCGCGTCGAGCGGGGGCCCGATGAACGTGGCACCCGCCTGCGCGACGGCCTCCGCGAAGCGCCGCTGCTCACTGAGCAGCCCGTAGCCGGGGTGCACGGCGTCGGCGCCGCTCTCCACGACGGCCGCCACGACGGCCGCCACGTCGAGGTAGCTGTCTTTCACGGGCGCCGCGCCGATCCGATAGGCCTCGTCCGCTGCGGCGACGTGCGGCGCCGTGACGTCCGCGTCCGAGAACACGGCCACCGTGGCGATGTTCAAGCGCTCGCAGGTGCGCAGCACCCGACAAGCGATCTCTCCGCGGTTGGCGACCAGGACCTTCTTGAACATGCCGCCGCATCTTCGGCCGCCCCGCCCCAGCGTCAAGTCTTCGCTGGGGCTTGCGGATCACCCGGCGCGAGCGCGCGCCGCGGGCGCAGCAGCTCCCCTGACAGGGCGAGCTGCCCGCAGGCCGCGTCCACGTCGTCGCCGCGCCGCCGGCGCACCGAACACGACACCCTGGCCTCGGCGAGCACGCGGCGGAAGCGCTCCACGTGCGCCGAGCCCCTCAGCTCCGAGCCGGCCACGGGGTTCATGGGGATGAGGTTGACCTTCGCGCGCAGCCCGGCGAGCAGCCGGCAGAGCTGCTGCGCGTGCTCCAGCCCATCGTTCTGACCTTGGATGAGCGTGTACTCGATGGTGATGCGTCGCCGCGGGGGGAGCGGGTAGCTCCGCAGCGCCGCCATCAAGCGCGCGATGGGGTACCGCTCATTGATGGGGACGATCTTGCTCCGGAGCTCGTCGTTCGGGGCGTGGAGGCTGACCGCGAGGCCGATCTTCCCGTGGAAATCCCGCCCAAGCTTCTCGATGCCGGGGACGAGCCCCACCGTGCTCACGGTGACGCGCCGCGGGCTCATGCCGAGCCCGTCCGGGTGGATGATGAGCTGGAGCGCTCGCTTGGTCTCTTCGTAGTGGTGCAGGGGCTCCCCCATCCCCATGAACACCAAGTTACGCAGGACCTCTCCTGGCTCGAGGTGATCGCGAGCCAGTAAGATCTGCGTCAGCACCTCGGCCGCCGTCAGGCCGCGCTGCAGCCCCGCCCGGCCGCTGGCGCAGAAGACGCACCCCATGGCGCAGCCGTACTGCGTGGAGAGGCACAGCGTCACCCGCTGCCGCGCGTCCCCGCTCGAGGGCTCCTCCTCGTCGTCCTCGTCGAGGGCGCCGGCGTCCGCGTCCAGCGCCTCCACCTCCCGCGTCATGGGGATGAGCACACACTCCACGCGCGCCCCGTCCGCCAGCTCGATGAGCAGCTTCCGCGTCCCATCCCGAGAGCGGTGGACGTGCGCCACCCGCCCGGGTGGGCCTAGCCCGTCCGCCGCCAAGCGCTCCCGGAGCGCCTGGGGCAAGTCCGTCATGCCGCCCGGCTCCAGCACGCCGCGGCCGTAGATCCACCGGCAGATCTGGCGCGCACGGAACGGGCGCTCGCCCCAGCCGTCGAGCACGGCCTGCCAGTCCTCGAGCGACCGCGAGAGCGGGTGGGGCGCAGCAGGCCCGCTCATGACTCCCGCGCCTTGGCTTCGTCCCAGTAGCCGTCCAGCTCCTCGAGCGTGAGCCCCTGCGTGGGCTTGCCTCGGGCGTCACGCGGCCAGTCACCGTGTCGCTCCCTGACGCGCGCCTCCACGTGAGAGAAGCGCGCTCGAAAGCGATCGCTGGTCGCGCGCAGCGCCACCTCCGCGCTCACGCCGTGGTGTCGGGCGAGGTTGGTGAGCGCGAACAGCAGATCTCCCAGCTCGCTCTCGATGCGCGCGGGGTCGCCGCCGGCGATGGCCTCGTCGAGCTCCGCCAGCTCCTCGGTGACCTTGGCGCGGGAGCCGGACGGATCTCGCCAATCGAAGCCTACCTTGGCCACCTTCTCGCTCGTGGTCTGCGCGCGGAGCAGCGCCGGCAGCGCGCGTGGGATGCCGTCCAGCAGCCCTCGCGGGCGCTCGGCGCCACGCTCCTCGGCCTTGATCGTCTCCCAGCGCGCCAGCACGGCCTCGGAGGTCTCGGCGCGCTCCTCCGCGAAGACGTGCGGGTGACGTCGCACGAGCTTCTCCACGATGGCCCGGCAGACGTCGTCCGGCCCGAACTCACCGCGCTGGCGGGCCAGCTCCGCCAAGAAGACCACCTGCAAGCAGAGATCTCCCAGCTCCTCGCACACCGCCGCCGGCTCGCCGGAGTCGATGGCGTCGATGACCTCGCAGGCCTCCTCCAGCACGTACTTTCGGAGGCTCTCCGGGGTCTGCTCCCGGTCCCAAGGACAGCCGTCCGGAGCCAAGAGGCGCTGCATCAGCTCGACGAGCCGCGGGAAGGTCTGCCCGTGCTGGGCGCCCAGGCTCAGGGGCTGGGGGATAGGGAACGAGCGCGCCATGAGGGCGCTGCCTTATCACGTCGCGCCAGCAGCGGCAGCCAGGACGCTCGTGGTAGCCTCCGCGCCATGTCCGATGCCCTGCTGTCCACCCGTGAGCACGGGATCTTGACGCTGACCCTGAACCGTCCCGCGGCGAGGAACGCGCTCGATCAAGCCCTGGTGGAGGAGCTGACCCGGGCGCTCCAGGCGCTCCCCGAGGACGAGAGCGTTCGGGTGGTGGTGCTCACCGGCGCTGGACAAGGCTTCTGCGCTGGCGCCGATCTCAAGACCACCAACGTCACCGGCGGGATGGAAGCGGGCATGGACGCGGGCAACGCCCTCATCCGCGCGCTCAGCTCCGCCCCCCAGCCCTGCATCGCAGCCATCCGCGGCGGCGCCGTCGGCTACGGCGCCAGCCTGGCGCTCGCCTGTGACTTCTTGGTGATGGCGGAGGGCGCGTACCTCAACCAGAAATTCGTCAAGATTGGGCTCATGCCGGACGGCGGGAGCACCTGGTTCGTGCCGCACGCGATCGGGCTCCATCGCGCCCTCGAGCTGGCGCTCCTGGGCGACGACCTGCCGGCCGCCCGGGCGGTGGAGCTCGGCCTGGCCACGCGCGCCGTCGCGGAGCAGGAGCTGGAGCCCACGGTGCGCGCGCTCGCGGAGCGCCTCGCGGCCGGCCCGCCGCTCGCCATGGCCGCCATCAAGCAGGGGCTCCGGTGCGCCGCCAGCGGGACGCTGGAGCAAGCGCTGGAGTACGAGAAGCGAGCGCAGCTCCAGCTCTTCGGTTCTCAAGACGTCATCGAAGGGGTGCTCGCTTGGATGCAGCGGCGCAGCCCGGCCTTCCGCGGGCGCTAGAAACAGCGCGCACGGCGGCCGGGCCCTCGGCTACACTCGGCCCATGGCCGACCGCCCACCGGAGCGCCCCCCCACGGTCGGCGCTCCGCGCGACTGGAACAACGTCTCGCTCGATCACCTCGACGTGCTGCTCATCGTGGGGCCAGCCTTCGGCGTCGCCTGGCTCTTGCAACGGCTAGGGCTCCACCCTCCCCTCTGGGGCGTGGGCCTGGTCATGACACCCGTCGTTGGGGCGCTGCTCCTCGCGCGCCGCAAGCTGCTCCCGGTCCGGCGCGCACCGACGCGTCGCAAGCTCAGCGCCGCTGGGCTCTTGGGGCTGACCCTGCTCTTCGCTGGGCTCTTGACGGGGCTCTTCGCCGGGGTGGTCGCGCTCCGCGTCGGCTCACCCCGCGTCCCGGAGGTCGATGAGGCCGAGCTTCAGGAGCTGGCGCGCCTCAGCGTCAGCCTCCCCACGCTCGACGTCCAGGAGCTCGCGCCCGACGCGGCGCCACCCGCTGAGGCCGGGACGTTCCAGGACTTGATGGCCGACCTCGACCAGCCCGCCAAGCCGGAGCCCACGCTCGTGGCGCAGCGCTTGGCGGAGCTCCGCGCCGAGCGTGTGCGTGAGCTCACGGAGGAGGCCGAGCGCGCGCGCTCTCGGGATCTGTCCCTCTTGCTCAAGGCCGCCCTGCTCTCTGGGCTGCTGCTCGCCGCGAGCGCGTGGCTCGACCGCCGCCGAGCCAGCGCGGACGCCGCGGCGCAGCCTTGAGCGCCCCACGCTCCGCTCCTCGATGTCCCACTACAGTCACACCGCCCTCCTCGTCGCCGCCGAACGAGCGCGGGCTACGGCGCTCGGCGACGGGCTGTGCCACGATCCTTGGGCGGCGGCGCTCGCCGGCGCGGAGGGGCGTGCTCTCGCGGAGGAGTACGAGCGCATCCATCCTCACCTCACGCTGTGGGTCGCGCTGCGGACCGCGGCCATCGACCAGCAGGTCATGAGGAGCGTCGAGGCGGGGCATGCTCAGGTGGTCGTCTTGGGCGCAGGGTTCGACACACGCGCCGCGCGGCTGGCGCGCCCTGGCGTTCGCTACTTCGAGGTGGACTCCGCCGAGACCCAAGCGGAGAAGCTGCGGCGCCTCCAGCGGCTCGGCGACTATCCTCTCGACGCTGCCGCCTTCGTGCCTTGTGATTTCGAGCGCCAGGACTTCTTGACGCAGCTCGCTGAGCGCGGCTTCGACCGGCGCGCCGCGGCGCTCTTCATCTGGGAGGGGGTCAGCTACTACCTCTCGGAGCCGGCCGTCCAGCGCACCCTCCGGCGCGTCGCAACCGGTACGGCACCCGCCGCGCGCCTCGTCTTCGACTACGTGCAGAAGAAGCTCGTCGAGGGCGCCCTCCACGACGCGGCGGATCTGGCGGTGCGCCAGCAGGTCGCGCGGCTGGGCGAGCCGTTCCGCTACGGGGTCAACGACGTGCTCCCGCTGCTCTACGACGCCGGCTTCCGCCAAGTGCGGCTGCAGAGCTTCGACGAGCTGTGCCTCAACCTCACCGGCAGCTACCGGCGTGAGCGCAAGTTCCGCTTTCAGGGCCTCGCGCTCGCGAGCCGGCTGCCCCTGGAGCCCACTTGAGCCCGCCGCTCGCGCTGCTGCATGGTGCAGGCTGTGACGCCGCGAGCTTCGCGGAGCTGCGCCCGCACCTGGGCGCGGTCGTGACCCACGCGCTCGAGCTGCCGGGCCGCGCCGCTCGGCCCGGGCCGGCGCCACGGAGCGCGGCGGAGGCCGCCGCCGACGTCGCGAGGCAGCTCGAGGCGCTCGGCGCCGTCCCCGCGCTCGTGCTGGGGCACTCCTACGGCGGCGCCGTCGCGCTCGAGCTGGCGCTCGAGTGGCCGGCGCTCGTCGCGGGGCTCGTCCTGGTGTCCACCGGCGCGCGGCTCCGGGTCCACCCCGCGCTGCTGGCCAGCCTCGAGGCCGCGGTGGCCTCGGGGGCCCCCCTCCGTCTCCCGGCGCCCTGGCAGCCGGGGACGCCCGAGGCGCTCATCGCGCGCTTCGAGCGCGCCACGGCCGCCATCCCGCCGCCCACGGTGTTGGCCGATTGGCGCGCCGCGGACGCCTTCGATCGCCTGGCGGACCTGCAGCGCGTGCGCTGCCCTGCCCTGGTGCTCACGGGCACGGAAGATCCGCTCACCCCGGTGAAGTACGCTCGGCACCTCGCGACCCACCTCCCCGACGCGGAGCTGCAGCTCTTGGAGGGAGCGGGTCACCTCCTGCCGCTAGAGCACGCCGCGGAGGTCGCACGGCACCTCTTGGCGTTCATCGCGCGACGGCGGGCCTGAACGACCCCAGCTCCGCCGGCCATCCCACGGCTCGAGCGTCGTGTGTGACGCACGGCCGCGCGGCGATTTTACCAGCACTGCGCTGGGCGCTGCCGAAATATTTTTTTCTGGCCACGTCGCCTCAACGGGCGCAGCTTCTCCCGCTTCTTGGCGCCCACGGCGGGCGCCGTCAGCGCATCGGAGGCAGCTTGCCCAACATCGACGAAAAGCTCGTACCCATCTTCGAAGAGGTCCTCCGCCGCAACGCCGGGGAATCCGAGTTTCACCAGGCGGTCGAGGAGGTGTTCGAGAGCCTCGGGCGCGTCATCGCCAAGAAGCCCGAGTACGCCGAGAGCGCGCTCATCGAGCGGCTGTGCGAGCCGGAGCGACAAATCATCTTCCGCGTGCCCTGGACGGACGACGCTGGCCAAGTCCACATCAACCGCGGCTTTCGCGTGCAATTCAACTCCGCGCTGGGCCCCTACAAGGGCGGGCTGCGGTTTCACCCGTCGGTGAACCTGGGCATCATCAAGTTCCTGGCCTTCGAGCAGACCTTCAAGAACGCGCTCACCGGAATGCCCATCGGGGGGGGCAAGGGCGGCTCGGATTTCAACCCGCGCGGGCGCTCGAACGCCGAGGTGATGCGCTTCTGTCAGTCCTTCATGACGGAGCTGTACCGTCACTTGGGGGAGTACACGGACGTGCCCGCGGGCGACATCGGCGTGGGAGGTCGGGAGATTGGCTACCTGTTCGGGCAGTTCAAGCGCCTGACCAACCGCTACGAGGCCGGGGTGCTCACTGGCAAGGGACTCATGCACGGCGGCTCGCGCGCGCGCACGGAGGCCACGGGCTACGGCGCCACCTACTTCGTCGACAGCATGCTCGCCACCAAGGGCATGAGCTTCGAGGGCAAGCGCTGCGTCGTGTCCGGCGCTGGCAACGTCGCCATCTACACCATCGAGAAGATCCGCGAGTTCGGCGGGCGGGTCATCGCTTGCTCGGACTCCAACGGCTACGTGGTGGATGAGTCCGGCATCGATCTCGAGCTCGTGAAGGAGATCAAGGAGGTGCGCCGCGCCCGCATCTCCGAGTACACCCGCCTGAAGGGCGGTGGGACCTACTACGTGGCCCAAGGGAGCATCTGGGCCGTCCCCTGTGACGTCGCCATGCCGTCGGCCACCCAGAACGAGCTGAACGGCAAGGACGCCGCCATCCTCGTCAAGAACGGCGTCCTCGCCGTCGGCGAGGGAGCCAACATGCCGTGCACGCCGGACGCGGTGCGCGTCTTCCAGCGCGCGGGGGTCCTGTTCGGCCCAGGCAAGGCGACGAACGCCGGCGGCGTCGCCACCTCTGCCCTGGAGATGCAGCAGAACGCCTCCCGCGACAGCTGGAGCTTCGACCAGACCGAGCAGCGGCTCTCCTCCATCATGCGCAACATCCACGACACCTGCGCGGCCACCGCCGAGGAGTACGGCGCCCCTGGGGACTATGTCCTCGGCGCCAACATCGCTGGCTTCGAGCGCGTCGCCGCGGCGATGACGGCCTTCGGCGTCGTCTGAGCCTCAGCGCTGCCACCCTCCCCCTCCACCCCGGGCGTGGCTGGGCTTGAACCCCAGCCACGCCCCAGGGGAACATGGCCGCCATGAAGCCCGAGTTCTCGACGCCGGGTGAGCTGTCCACCTTTCGCCGCATGGCCGCGGCGCTCTGGGGCAAGCCGAACCAGTCCACCATCTTCGGCTCGATGGATCTGGACGCGACGCCGCTGCTCGCCTTCTTGAGAGACCACGCGGACCGCACCGGGCACAAGCTCACCCCGACGCACCTGGTAGCCCGCGCCGTCGCGCTGACGCTCGCGCGGCACCCCGACACCAACGCCAAGGTGCGCTTCTGGGGCAAGATCGAGCGACGTCGTCGCGTCGACCTCTTCCTCCAGGTCGCCTCCGAGGGAGGGCACGATCTCTCCGGGGTGCGCATCGAGGCCGCCGACACCAAGAGCCTCGAGCAGATCGGCGCCGAGCTGCGCGGCAAGGCAGCGAAGATCCGCGATGGAGACGACGAGATCTTCCAGCGCAGCCGGGGGCTCTTTCGGAGCATGCCCTGGTGGCTGGCGCGCCCGCTGCTCACGCTGAGCGACTGGCTGAGCAACGAGCTGGGCTGGCACTTGCCGCGGCTCGGGATGCCGGCCGACGCCTTCGGCAGCGCGATGATCACGAGCGTGGGCATGTTCGGCATCGACACCGGCTTCGCGCCGCTCTTCCCGCTCGCGCGCTGTCCGCTCTTGGTGCTCGTCCCAGAGATCAAGCAGCGCCCCTGGGTGGTCGAGGGGCAGGTCGTGGCGCGGCCCATCTTACGCCTCTGCGCCACCTTCGATCATCGCATCATCGACGGGTACCACGCCGGGAAGCTGGCCCGGGAGCTGCGCGGCCTGCTCGAGCGGCCGGAGCTCCTGCTCGTGTCAGCGCCTTAGCGCCAGGCTGGCGTCGGCGCTCCACATCAAGGGAGACGTCCAGGCGCCGCTCCGACGCGCGGAGCGCCGCTCTCCAGCCCCAGCTTCAAGCGCAGCTCCCCGCGCTCCACGCTGAAGACGTACACCGTGTCGGCGGTGGAGTAGTAGACGTCGCGCTCGGTCAGCACCATGCCAAACTGCAGCGGGCTGCCGTCGTGGACGGCGACGTCCCAGAGACGAGCGCCCGTCCGCGCGTCGAAGGCCGCCAGGCGCACACCCTTGTTGCGTAGCAACGGGTACGGCACCACCACTCGGCGGCCGTCCATGGCCGCCATGGGCGGGGCGAGGTGCACGCGCGTCGAGAGCGGCTCCACCGCGGGGACGACGGTCTGCCAGAGGAGCGCGTCGCCCTGCACCGCGGCGACCAACGCGACGCCATCGCCGCTCGCGCGATCGCCGAGCAGGAGCGCTCGTTCGCCCTCATCGGGCACTAGAGCCCGGCAGTCCCGGAAGAGCGAAGCCCCCGGCGCGCTGCCGGAGCGGCGGTTGCGGTAGTCCCCGCAGGAGACCCATTGGTAGCCATCCGCAGCGAGGCCGCTGGCACCCAGCGATCGGCACGGGACCGTGGGGGGCGCTGCGAGAGGCTGGCCCGTCGCGAGGGTGAGGTCCTGCGCCCGGCCGGACGCCGCCATGATGCGCACGAAGCCCTCGCCCTGGCAGAGGCGCTGCGCACGGGCGCCCAGCGCGCGTGTCCACTGCAGACGTCCCGTCTTGGCGCTGTAGGCCTGCACCGTCCCCAGCTCATCGACCACGACGAAGCTGTCGGCGATGAGGGAGCGTAGGCTCATGCTCTCCGCCGCCTCCGCGGTCAGCACGTCGCTACGCCAGAGCTCCCGCCCATCCCGGCCGTCGAGGGCCGCCAGGTGGTAGGGGGAGCCGGCCTGGAGGAGGCGGATCATCCCCAAGACGTCCGCCGTGCCGTCTGCGTTGACGTCGTAGAGGAACGGGAAGTCTGCGAACGAGGTTCTCGGCGCGGCGCTGCGGCCGAGCGCGTCGTCGCGCAGCCGCGCCGCTCGCTGCTTCACCTCGCTCGGCAGCAGCCGCGCGATCAGCGACGCGGCGATCCCTATCACGGCCACCACCACCGCTGCGGCGACGGCCCACCCTGAGCTTCGCGCAGGCGCGCCGGCCCCGGGCGGCGCGGGTGGGGGGGGTAGCGACGCGCGCAGCTCCGAGGTGACTTGACAGTACGGGCAGACGACCTGGCTCACGCCAGGGGCCACCTGGAGCGAGGCCCCGCAATTCGGGCAGCGCTGAGTGACGAGGCGCGCCATTCGAGCTTCCAGGAGTATGCCACGACTCCCTTGGGGTGGGGCTGGAGCAGCGTCGGCGGTGAGGGCAGCGCTCGCCAGACACCTTGCGGCTCAGGGCCGCCGCCGTGATACCTTGTGAGCATGCGCGTGCCCAGGCGTTGGAGCTGCACCTCGGGAGCGCTCACGGCCGCGCTGCTCCTGGGCTGCGAGGACGGCGCCGCGGGGCGGGATGCCGCGGCGGGCGCCGCTGGAGCTGGCACGGCCGGCCTGAGCGCTGAGGGCGGCGCCTCCAGCGGCGGCACGGCAAGCGGGGGGACGGGCGGCAACGCGGGGCATGGTGACGCTGGACGCGAGGGCGGGACGGCGGACGCCGCTGGGCTGAGCGGCGCGGGCGGCGGCGGGGGCAGCGGCGGCGCGCTCGACCGCGAGCGAGCCGCCGAGGCGGCACGCGCCACCGCCACGGGGAGCGCCGCGTGCCGCGCCATCCCAAATTTCTATTGGGAGATCGGCGACGCCCGTGGTGCCATCGTCTCGGGGGCGGTGGGCACCGCCTTCTCGGCCTCCACGGTGGTGGGCACGGCCTCCGCGTCGAAGTTCATCTTCGGGGCCTACGTGGTGGAGCGCTTCCGGGGAGACCTCTCGCGGATGGACGCCGACGCGCTCCGAATGCTCAGCGGCTACACCAGCTTCACGTTCTCCTCCTGCGTCGGCGCCGCCACGGTGGAGCGCTGTTTCACGGCGGGGAACAACGGCTCGCTCGACGTGGCGAACGTCGGGCGCTTCTACTACGGCGGCGGGCATCATCAGCGCTACGCGCTGGAGCTAGGCCTCGGTCCTCTGGACAACGCCGGCCTCACCGCGGCGGTCAAGCAGGTGCTCGGACCGGAGCTGGATTTCAGCTACGGCTCGCCGCAGCTCGCGGGCGGGGTCCGCGCCTCCGCTGCAGGCTACGCCGGCTTTCTCCGCAAGCTCCTCTCGGGAGCGCTCGCCCTCCGCCAGCATCTTGGCGAGGCGCCGGTCTGCACCTTGCCCAGCGCTTGCCCCACCGCGGCCTACAGCCCGGCCAGCGACGCCTGGCACTACTCCTACGGGCACTGGGTGGAGGACGACCCGGTGAGCGGCGACGGCGCCTTCAGCAGCCCGGGCGCCTTCGGCTTTTACCCGTGGATCGACGCGAGCAAGACCTACTACGGCGTGCTGTCGCGCAGCTCACTCGCTGCGGACGCCTACCTCAGCTCGGCCCGCTGTGGGGCTGAGCTCCGCAAGGCGTTCGTCTCCGCGCAGGCCCGACCATGACGTCTCGAGCACCGTCCAGGAGGCCAGCATGAGCGGCAAGCCGATCGACGTGGTGGGGGCAGGGCTGGCGGGCTTGGTCGCCGCCATCAACCTCGCGCGCGAGGGCTTCGAGGTCACCGTCCATGAGCGCGGCAAGCAGCTCGGAGGGCGCCCCTCGGTCCGCCCGGATCCTGCGGGCTCGCCCTTCCAGCTCGAGCGGCTGACCAACTTCATCGGCGTCGACATCAGCGGCGCCTGTCAGCTCAACCGGCAATTTTCCCTCGTGCTCTGGGGCAAGAAGCGGTCACTGGCGTATCGCCCCGGCATGGAGACCTACATGGTGGAGCGGGGCGCGCGTCCCTCGTCCCTCGACACCCTGCTGCTGCGCGAGGCAGAGCGCGTGGGGGTTCGCGTGCGCTACGGCAGCAGCTTCGACTCACGACGCCAGTTCTCCGAGCTACCTCCGAACTCCATCATCACGGTGGGCCTGGAGGAGGACGGCTATGGCAACCTGGGGCTGCCCATCGTGCCGCTCTCTGGCTACTACGCGCGCGGCAAGACCCAGCGTCAGGAGCCCGAGGTGTGCCTCTACTTCGACGACTACACGCGAGACTATGGCTTTACGAGCAACATCAACGGCTGCAGCTTCGCCTTCCTCATCGTCACGCGCGGCCGCATGGCCGCCGATGCTCCAGAACGGTTTCGCCGCCAGGCCGAGGCTACCAGCGGCTACCGCTTCTCGGCGTGGCAGACCTTCGAGGACGCCGTCCTGCCCCACGCCTCGGCGCGCGCCCCCAGGCTGTACTTCCAAGACAAGATCTTGGCGGGCTCTGCCTGCGGCATGATGGACCCCATCTTGTACTTTGGAATGCTCGGCGCCATGGTCAGCGGCAAGATCGCCGCCAACGCCGTCACTCGGCCGCGGCTCGCGCAGCAGCAGTTCCGTCAGGCGCTCTCGGGCTACCCGCGCGCTTGGCGCACCAAACGGCTCCTGGACGGCCTGCCCTCAGCGACGCGGCGCCGCGCGCTCTGCACGGCGCTCACCGCGCTCGGGCACGCCCCCGCGGCGCTCCAGCGGCACGTGTGGGCGTCGTTCGTCCCGGGCTATGGCACCTTCGGTTGAGCCACGGTGAGAGTCCTCGTCGTCGGTGCGGGGATCGCTGGGCTGACGGCGTTGCACACGCTGCGCGAGGCCGGCGTGGACGCCGTCGCCCTCGAGGCGCAGCCCGTGGCCGGAGGACGCCTGCGGAGCGAGCGGCGCGCGGGCTACACCCTCGAGCTCGGAGCGCAGTTCTTCTTCCGTGGCTACCGCGCCACCTTCGCCCTGTGTGAGCGTCTCGGGCTGCTCCCCGAGCTGCGTGCGGTGCCGCGAAGCGCCGCGCTCTACCAGAGGGCCACCCTCTACCCCATCGAGGGCGCACCGAGCTGGCGCCGGCCCTGGCTCTCCCTGGAGCGCGCGCGGGCGTTCGAGCGCGCGCACCGCCACGCGCTGCGACGGCTCCCGCGGCTCGTCCCCACGCTGCTGCGCCACCGAGCGCGGCTCACCTTCACCGACCAGCGCTCGCTCGCGCAGCTCGATCACGACTCCTTCGCGGTCTACGCCCGGCAGCACCTCGGTGAGGCAGCCCTCGAGCAGCTCTTGCAGCCACTCGTCTCGGCCATGACCCTGGGGGAGCCCGAGGACGTGAGCGCTCGCTATGGCATGGTGCTCGTGCGGGCGGCGCTCGGCGGGCTGTTCACCTTGGAGAGCGGCGTCAGCACCCTGACCCAGCGTCTCCACGAGCGTCACCGGGAGCGCGTCGTGCTGGGCACCCCGGTGCGACGGATCGCCTTTCGCCAGGGACGCGCCGTCGGCGTGGAGACCGATCACGGCTTGCACGAGGCGGATCACGTGGTCTGCGCGACCACGGCCAGCGCGGCGTCTAGGCTCTTACCCTCGCTCTTTAGCCCCTTGAAGGCGCTGCTCGCGGCCGTCACCTACAGCAGCTCCACGCAGCTCTTCGTCGGCGTGCGGGGCGCGCTGCTCCCCGCGGGGTGCTACGCGCTCGGCCTCCCGCGAGCGAGCGGCTCCTTCTACGCTGGGGTGACGGACGACGCCGTCAAGTCCCCGCACCTCGCGCCCCCCGGTCACGGCTTGCTCCACGGCTTCACCGTCGACGCGCGCGCGCCACAGCTAGCGTCGCTCCCGCACGACGCGCTGCTGCACGCGCTGACCGAGGAGCTGCGCCGCTGGCTCCCCACCCTACCCCGCGCGCCAGCCCTCACGCTCGTGCAGCGCTGGCCCGAGGCCGTCTGCCTCGCCTCGCCAGCCCTGCTGGTGCAGCGCCGGCGGCTAGGGCCAGGCTTGCACCGCGTGGTCCCTGGACTCAAGCTCGCCGGGGAGTACCTGTACGCACCCTCGGTAGAGGGCGCCGTCACGAGCGGGCTCGACGCCGCTCGGGCCATCTTGGAGAGCTCATGACCCAGCGCCCCCGCGTCTCCCGCCTCCCCTGGAGCCTCTTCACCCGCTTGGCGCTCCTCGCTCCAGCGGTCGGTGGGTGTCACGCCAGTCCATCCCCCGCCCTCGAGGTGCGGATCCACAACGCCACGGGCAGCGACCTCCGGGGCTTCTGCCTCGGCGCCGGCTCCGGCTTCGGCGGCCCTGGCAGTCGCGCCTACGGGGCCATCCTCAGCGGGGCGACGACGCCATACCGCTCTCTGAGGGCGACGTATGGCGCCTACAGCAACTACAACTTCACCACCGTGAGCGGGCAGCAGTTCGTCGGCTCCACCTTGCCCAACGAGCTGATCGGTCGGCAAGAGCTCGCGCCTGGGCGCTACACCTTCAGCGTCAGCATCGCTGGGGGGCAGCCGCAGCTCGCCGTCCGCGCGGACCCGTAGCCATCGCGGCAGAGGCGCTAGCCGGGCGCTTCCAGGAGCAGCGCCTGAAGCTCGGCGCCCAGCAGCAGATCCTCGTGCACACCGAGCACCTTCCGGCGCAGCCGCCCCTCGGCGTCGATCAGCACCAGGCTGGGGGTGCCCTGCAGCTCGTAGGCGCGCATGGTCTGAGGGATGGGGTCACCGTCAGGGCTCGGCGCGTCGATCCCTACCGGGAAGCGGACGCGGTACTCGTGCAAGAAGGCGCGCAGGGACTCCGGCTGCATGGCCTCGTGGTGCTCGAAGACCGTGTGGAGGCCCACCACCGTCAGCGGCGCACCCGCGAACAGCTCCGCCACGCGCATCGCCTGCGGCAAGCCGCGCGCCACACAGCCGGGGCAGAGCATCTGAAAGGCGTGCAGGAGCACCACCCGCCCCCTCAGGCGCTCCAGGCTCAGCGGCCGCTCGGTGTTGAACCACTCGGTCGTCGTCCAGGGTGGAGCTTGAGCGAGCCTCTTCATGACGTGTCTCTCGAGTCGACGCCGTGCTCGCGAGCGAGCAGCGACACCCGAGCCTAGCGCTCGAACCGCCCCGGAGACCACCCGAGGCGCCCCCCTCGACCCTGAGCCCACGCCCGGTCCGCAGCGCCAGCAGCGCGCCCGCGGCGCCTGCGCCAGCGCGTCGCTCCGCCCGCGACGAGAACGCGCTATCCTGGGGCGGTGCTGCGCGCCGTCACCTTCGGCCTGGCCCTGCTCACGGCGGCGGCCTGCTCGAGCAAGGAGCCTGCCTCCAGCTCGGGCGGCACCGGAGGAGGCGCGGGCGCCTTCGACGGTGGGGACGCGGGCGACGCCGCGGCCCCGGCCACGCTGGAGACCTTCGCTCGCCTCAGCGTGGCGCAGCCCACCGGCACGGACGAGCTCTGGGTGGCGGCCACTGCGCCGGAGGGGAGCGGACCGCTGCCGGTGGTCGTGTTCGCGCGGGGCAAGGGGCTCAAGGACTTGACCAACTGCGCGCCGCTGAGCGGCCCGCGAGACGCCGCGCTCGCCCGAGACACCCGCCAGCGCGCACAAGCGCTCGCGCGCCTGGGCTACCTCGCCGTCGCCGTGGCGTACCGCAACGTCGGCGACGGCGCGCCCAGCGGCGACGCCTTCAAGCCGCGTGACGAGGACGTCCTCGACGCGCGCGCCGTGCTCGCCGCGGCGCAGTGGGCGCGCAGCGAGCACCCGCGCGGCTCCGGGCGCGTCGCGTTCATCGGCACCTCCATGGGCACCTGGCCCGCGCTCTGGGCCGCCTCCACGCGACCGGAGCTCGCGGAGCTGCAAGGACAGCTCGACGTGCGCAGCGTGGTCCTCACCGGGGAGTCCGCCAGCCACCTGTCCAACGCGGCGCCGGACGCCGCGGCCCTCGGCTCGACCAACGAGTCGGAGCGCGCCGTGGGCCTGATGGGGCTGGTGCTGCGCGCGGTCGTCACCGCGGCGCGCGTCGCTCGGCTCTCGGAGGTGCGAGACGCGGACTTCCAAGCGCCCGGCGTGTTCCGAGAGCGGCTCGAGGCGTGGCTGACGCCGAGGGGGCTCGCCCTCGGACGCGCCCTGCTCACGCGACCACCCCCGAGCGCGGCCGCGCGGTGTGCGGCGGAGCGCGCCGCCGGCACCTCGGCGAGCTGCTCCACGGACTGCGCAGGCGCCGTGCTCGAGGCCGCGCTGCCGCCTGGTGCGACCAGCCTCGGCCCGTCGACGGACTGGGTCACGAGCGTCACGCTAGAGGCCTTCGGCTTCTACCAGCCACCTCGGGTGGATCCCGGGGCTGCCCCCGCCAACCCACTGCTCGCTGCGCTGCGCTCGGGCTCACCGGCGCTCGCGGTGGAAGGGCTCCTCACGCACCGTGCGCTGTCGCTGCTCAGCCAGGAAGACCCTCACGCCGACGACGCCGCGCAACAGCAGCTCATCCGCACGCTACGCGCGCTCGGCGCGACGACCCCCGACGCGCCGCAGCTCACGACGGACACGCGCGGCGCCTGCGGCCACGAGGACTACCACGATCCGGCGCGCCGCTGCGGCTTCCAGCTCATCCAGGCCGAGCTGGCGGAGGCCTTTCGAGACTAGCTCGCCGCGCGCTGTGGAGGCGCGCGCTCCGTGAGGCGCTCCTCCACGCTCAGGAAGAACAGCAGCCGCCGCCGCAGCAGCTCAGCTCCCCCCCGGGCTTGATGGCCTCGATGTCCGCAGAGGCGACGTAGTCCTCCACGCCCGAGCCAGGGAGCCAGTCCCGGATGAACTCTCGACTCTCCCGCCGCACGGTGACGGAGATGTACTGGAAGCCTGCGTCCGCGAGCAGCCGCTTCAGCTCCTCTCCCGTGACGGCGCCTGAGACGCACCCCGTGAGGGCGGCCACGTCGTTCTTCAGCGCCTCCGGGAGGGGCTGGAGGTTGACGACGTCCGAGATGGCGAGGCGCCCACCCGGCTTGAGCACGCGGAGGGCCTCGCGGAACACCGCCGCCTTGTCTGGGCTCAGGTTGATGACGCAATTGGAGAGGACGACGTCGATCTGCGCGTCACCGACCGGGAGGCGCTCGATCTCCCCCAAGCGAAACTCCACGTTGGTGGCGCCGATCTTCTGGGCGTTGGCGCGCGCCTTGGACACCATGTCCGGCGTCATGTCCACGCCGATGACGTGCCCGCGCTCGCCGACCTGGCGAGCGGCCAAGAAGCAGTCGAAGCCGCCGCCCGAGCCGAGATCCAGGATGGTCTCGCCACGGCGGAGCGAGCCCATCACCCGAGGGTTCCCACAGCCGAGCCCCAGGTTGGCGCCCTCCGGCACGGCGGCGAGGTCCTCCGCGGAGTAGCCGAGCTTCAGGCTCGCCTCTGGGCTGAACCCTCCACAACACCCCGGCGCACACGGACCGGGCGCTTCCCGAGCCACCTGCCCGTATTGCTCACGCACCACCTGGCGGATCTCATCCTTGGCTCGTTCGTTCATGGCGCTCGACACCTCCGAAGGCCGCCCAGGGTTAGCCTACCGCTCCGCGGACGACAAGCGCCTCCGCGGCGGCAGCGGAGGGCACCCCGGGGACGGCACCTCGCCAGCGCCGGCGCGGCCAGAGGCTCCCCACCGGGCGCGCTCGCCCAGGCAGCTAGCTCCTGCAGCCCCGAGCTCGCGCGGGCGCGCCAGCCGAGCTACGGGTTCCGCGCCCGGCGAGCGCACGGTAGACTCCGAGGATGTTCGAGCGCTCCTTGGCCTGCTCCGTGCTCCTACTCTCGCTCGCGGCCTGCAGCTCGGACCCTTCGACACACGGGAGCGCCGACGGTGGCGCCGGCGCGGACGGAAGCGCCGGCGGCGACGCCGCGGATCATGACGCCACCGGCGACGCGACGGACCATGACGCCACCGGCGACGCCGAGAGCGACGGCGCGTCGCCGGACGCGACCGCAGAGAGCTGCCAGGACCGCCTCCCTGCGGCCGCGGTCGTGGCGCTCGATCGTGAGGTGCGCGTCACCAATGATCCGCCAGCGCCGATGGGCATCTTCGATCCCAGCGTGGTCTACCCGGCCGGAGCTCCCGGCGGCGCGATGGCTTACTCCGCCATCAGCGCCAAGGACGACATCGCCACGCGCATCGCCCTCTCCAGCGACGGTGGGCAGACGTGGATCTACGTCGCGCAAGCCAACACCCCCCTGGCGCTGCCCAATGATCTCGGGAGGCTCATCTCCGAGGTCTCGTCGCTGGTCCTGGATCCGCTCGAGCCGGACCCCAGTCGGCGCTGGAAGCTCTTCACCCATCGCTACCTCGCGAAGGGGACGGACCTCCGGTACGACATCGGGCACATCTCCCTTCAGGTCGCCGCGGCGCCGGAGGGCCCCTGGTCACTCCCCGTGGCCAACGTCGGCTGGAGCGGCGCGAGCACCATTTCCTCCGAAGGGGCGCGCTTTCTCGCGCAGGACGCCCCGGCGCTCACGGACTGCGTTGCCTTTACGGAGCCGTCTGCGCTCGCCCTCCCGGACGGGACCCTCGCGCTGGCGCTGGGCTGCGTCTCGCTCACCCCCACCAGCTCCATCCGAGTCGTCTTGCTGCGCTCCACGGACCACGCGCTCACCTGGAGCTACGCTGGGCTGCTCGTGCCCGCCACCGACGCGCCATGCCTCGGCCGCACGCCTGGCGCGACGCGCGCCAACGCCGCGGAGCTGTTCGCGGCAGGGGGGAAGACCTGGCTCTCCGTCAGCCCCGAGCACCCCGCCCTCGGCTACCGCGGCTGCGCCTTCGTCGAGGTGACGGAGCTGTCGACCGCTACCCTCGCCCGCGACCGACACGGCGCCCCAGCGGTGACGGCGCTGCTCACGACGCCCAGCGATCAGTTCGCTGGCGCCTGCGCCTACGCCGAAGGCGCCGCCGAGCCGCGCGCGATGATGTCCGTCGCCTTCGTGACGGACCCACGCATCTTTAGGATCGTTCGCGGGGAGGTCACGCTCACACCATGACGGCAGCCGCTCCAGTCCGTCGAGCGGCGCCGCCGGCGCCAGCGTCCGCAGCGCCGCTGGCGGGCTACGTGGGAGGGCGCCGCGCTGATGGCTTCGCTGCGGCCGCGAGGCTACGGTCTCGAAGGACCTCCTGGTCGAGGAGCACGTCATGAGCTCCATCTTGCACATCGACGCGCTCACCCTGGGTGCGGGCTTCTTCGTGCTGATGCTGCTCGCGGGGTGGGTCGGTGCGGCCATGGCCGCCAAGCACCCGCCCCGTGCGGGGCAGGAGGAGAGCACGCGGATCGAGGACGCCTGCATCGCCTTGTTCGCGCTCCTGCTCGCCTTCTCCTTCTCGGGCGCGGCGGATCGGTACGAGCACCGCAAGCAGTACCTGCTCGACGAGGCCATCGCCATCGGCGATTTCGCCACCACCGCCTCCATGATCGAGGGCCCCTCTGGGCGGGCCATCCACGAGGAGCTACGTCGCTACGTGGAGCTGCGCCTGCAATTCGGGCGCGTGCACATCGACGCGCCGGAGATGCAGGACGTCACCGCCCAGAGCCGCGCCAGCCAGCAGAAGATCCTGGAGGCGCTGCGAGCCGCCATCGCAGACAAGCAAGCCCCCACGCTGCACACGCCGCTCATGAACGGGTTCAACGGCGTGACCATGACGCACGACCGCGCCTACTACGGCAGCAAGAACCAGGTGCCGGACACCATCATCGTCTTGCTCATCCTGTTCGGCCTGGTCAGCGCCTTCATGGTGGGCCGCTCGGGTCACAAGCACGGCAAGCTCACCTCCACCATGACGCGCATCGCCGTCTACACCGTGCTCGTGACGGCCGTCTTCACCGTCACCATGGATCTCGAGCAGCCCCACCGAGGCCTCATGCGCAACCCGCAGGCCTCGCTCGTCGATCTCCTGGCCTCCCTCCAGCAGCCCTGAGCCTCACCGGCTGGTGCAGCGACAGCCCGGCGCCGGCTGGGAGCCGAAGGTGCCCGAGCTCGTCTCCGTGACGGTAGGCGTCTTGACCGAGCGCGCCCAGACGCGGAGGGAGCAGCCGCCGCCCTCGGTGACATCCACGCCGATGTCGGCCGAGATCAGCGCGCCGTCCCGGGCGTAGGTCTTCTCCAGGTTGCCGGGCTGGTGCAGCGCGTCCACGTCCGCGTCGCTGACCTCGAAGCCGAAGCCCAGGGCGTCGCGCAGCGCCACGAGCGAGCGCACCACCTCCGCGCGACAGCTCCCCTGAGCGCGGGACTCCGCCGTGAGCTTGCCCTTGGGCTCCGACGCCAGCGTACAGCCCGGGGCGACGCTCAGCGCGAGCGCCGCGAGCCCCCGACAGAGCCAGCTCCTGCGGCGGGCGACCCACTCCAGGGAGCGCCCTTGGGGCTCCAGCGTCCATGTCCGACGTGAGGGCTCCCACCTGCGGCAGCTCATCAGCGATGACGCTACCCGAGCTCTCTGCAGCCTTCAAGCGCGGGGAGCGCGCGCTCGAAGGCGCCGCGCACGCCGCGTGCACGGTTCGGAGCCCAGCGCACCTCGCACCAGCAGCCGGCGGCGCGCACCGCGCGGGCTCCCTGCGCAGCGCAGCCGCCGCGCTCAGAAGTCGTAGGAGGCGTCCAGGCGCAGCGGGAACTCCACGGGCTCGCCGTTGGCGAGGTTGCCGCTGGCCGCGCCGCGCGTGTCGACGAAGCGGTACGTCCGACCGGACAGCGGCCAGGAGATCTCGGGGTCCGCCGGGCGGAGGTTGCTCACCTGGTTGTCCACCAGCTCGAGGCAGGCCGTGGCCTCCGACCAGAAGTACATACCGTCCACCACGTTGCGCGCCACGCGGTACGGTGAGGGCCCCCTCACCAGAAACCCGGCGCGGAAGAGCTGGTTGTCCTCGATGACGTGCGTCTGGCTGGCCGCGGGCGCGCCTCCGACGTCGTAGTAGTAGATGCCGTAGAGCCCGTTGGCCGTCCCCCGCGACATCCGGATGCGGTTTCGCCGGATGACGTTGCTGGTGTTCCGCCAGAAGCCGATGGGGCCGTCGGTCTGTCGGCGCGTCGGGGCGCCCTGGTCGCAGTCGTTGTCCTCCACCCAGACGTTCTTCCCCCCCGTGTTGATGACGTCCCCGCCGTAATTCTGAAAGAAGCGGTTACGCCGGATGAGGATGTCGCGATCTCTTCGTCGGGGCCCCTCGATGTCGACGCCGAACTGCGGCGCGGCCCCGTTGGTGTCATGGAGGAAGGAGTCCTCGATGAGCACGCGCTCACCGCCCACGATGGACACGCCTTGTCGGCCGTTGTTCGCGAGCTCCGCGTGGTGGATCCACACGTCCGTGGTGGACAGATCCTCGGCGGGGCTGGCGTCCGCGACGATGAGCACCCCGTCACCGATCATGTCTTCGATGACCACGTGGCTCAGCTCCACGCGCGCGCTCTGCTTCTCCACGCACACCCCGTGGCCCTCCACGTCCACCACGCCGCCCGAGAGGGAGACGCCGGGGGGCCAGCGGTGCGCCGCGCGATCCCCGCGCAGGCGCCCCCCGGTGATGAGCACGTCGTGCTGCCCGAAGATCCGCACCATGCAGTAGTAGGGGGTGCTCGTGGGCTTGAGCGCTAGCACCGCGTCCGCGTGCAGCTCCAAGGCGAACTCACTGGGGAGCACCAGCCCGCCGGTGTAGTCCGCTCGATCGTCCGTGCCGATGCCGTAGGTGCCCGCCGGGAGCACCAGCCGGTGATGGCCGTTGGCCTTGGCCCACTGGATGGCCTGGTTGAGGCCCTCGGTGGTGGCGCTGGGGTGGGTGCCGTCGAGGGAGACGCCCCAGCGCTCGGGCTCGAGCTGGACCGCGGAGGCGCCGAGCCGTGGTCTGGCAGGCTCTGGGGGTCGCGTGGGGACGGCGATGCCACAGGGGCTCGCGGGAGGGGTCTCCGCGTCGTGCGCGGCGTCCGCGGCAGCCCCGCCACCCTCGCCCGACGGAGAGCAGCGCGCCGAGGCTGCGACCAGGCACCCCAGCACGAGCCACCCCGACCACGCCGCGCGCGACCGAGGCGCCCGACGGTGCGCACGCGTGCCGCTCATGGTGGCGCGCAGATGACGACGGAGTCGATGAACAGGTCCTCCGGATCGTAGCTCGGGTTGGTGTCCGCTCCGGCGGTCCACGGGGTGTCGGGGAACACCGCGAAATCCATGTAAGCGCGGAAGCCACGGCGCAGGCCCTCGGCGAATTGCGCTGCGGTGACGTTGCCCTTGAAGCCCTTGGACTCTGCGGTGTCCTCGCGCAGGAGCGCCCGCGCGGCGCCCGGCGCGTCCCGATAGTAGTAGCGAACGGCGGCGGCGTCTGCGTCCCACTCCACCTCCCAGACGTGGTACGCCGCCGTCAGGCTGGGAAACTGGAGGAGCGGCCCCTGCGCGTGGTACTTGGCGCCAGCGCCAAAGTGCGAGGTGACGAAGAAGCTGTCCGGCGGCCCCTCGACCCCCTTCTTTTCATCCCAAGACATCTCGATGAGGTCGAGCTCCACGTAGAGGTCGCCGCCCTCGGTGTTCCTGGCCCACAGCGCCGGGAAGACGCCGCGTACCGGCGGCGCCATCTTCGCGTGAAAGGCCATCAGCCCGTGCGACGGCGCGTAAGCGTTCACGCTCTTGAGCCAGGCACCCGAGTAGTAGTTCTGCCCCGCGCACTGGGTGGGGTGCTCCGGTGCCGCGCGGTTGGCGCGGGGATCTTCGCAGTGGCGCATGGACGAGAGCACGAGCTTGCCCTCCGCGACGCGCGCGTTCTCCCGGCGCATCCTCGTGAGCTGGGTGAAGGTGCCGCCGCCGGGGCCTTGATCGGTGACGTTCCACTTCGCGCCATCCATGCTGGTGCCGTCGAAGTCATCGCGGAACACCTCGTTCGGGAAGGCTGCGGGGCAGCCGAAGACGACGTCGCCCGCGTCCGAAGCGGCGCCGTCGAGGGCGGCGTCCACGCTTCCGTCGAGCGCGGCGTCGCCCGTCGTAGCGTCCAGTGGACTGGCGTCCGACCCGCCGCCATCCCCAGGCGCCGCGGCGTCCTCCTGCGCGCTGGCGTCCGACCCACCACCGTCCGCGGGCGCCGCGGCGTCCTCCTGCGTGGTGGCGTCTGCGGAGGCGTCGCCCCTCGCGCCCCCACCGTCACTCGTGCTCTCCGCTCCACAGCCCGCCGCCAGGTGCAGCACCATCACCCCAACCAGCGCCCTCGGCCACATGCGGGGTAGGGTACACCGCTCTCCCCCGCGCAAGCAAAGCCACCCTCCTCCGCGCCGGTCCTTCCTCCTCGAGTCGCTCGGGGGGGCTCCTAGACTCACCGCGAACGAACAGGGTATCGCGGAGGCGTCGTGCTCGCCGCTGCGCGCCGCGGGCACCGTCAAGCCCTCACGCTAGCCGTCCCCAGAGGCCAGGAGTCTCGATGCAGTCCTCGAGTCATCCGCCGTTTCCCCCGGCTGGAGCGCCGACTCTCGGGGCAGCGCCCCAGCCCCAGCCACCGAAGCGACGGGGACCGAGCCTCCTGCTGCTCCTGCTCCTCTTCGGGGGCGTCGCGGCGCTCCTCGGGAGCTGCGCCGTGCTGGGCCTCATCGGGCTCGTGGCCTTCACGGACTCGACCGCCCCCAGCGGCGCCAGCCTCACGCCGAGCGCTACGGCGCGCTCCAGCGCTGCTGGGAGCAGCTACGAAGCGCTGTTCCAGGGCCCCTCCGTGTTCTCCCTGGTCGCCAGCGGGGACGACCTGCTCTTTCCGGAGACGGAGCAGGGGCTCGTCTGGAGGGTGGCTGCCGGGCAGGCGGGCGCCAGCGTCGCGGCGCGGCTCCCTGCGGGCTTTCGCGCTCTGCGCGTTTGGTCGGACGGCCAGCGTCACTAGGCCTACGCCGAAGGAGCGTCGAGCCGCGGGCTGTTCCGCTTGACGCTCGATGGGGTCACACCTCCTCGGCAGCTCACGGAGGCGGACGTCTCCCTCGAGCCGCAGTGCCTCGCCTTCGATCCCTCCACCCCTGGGAACGTCTACTGGCTGGAGTACCGGGGTGACCGAGATTCCAGGCGCAGCGACGTGGAGCTGAACCCAGCGCGGCCGCTCGTCCTCCCCGGCCTCGACGATGGCGGGCGCCCGCTTCCCCTCGTGGCGGAGAGACCCGGGGTAGACACCGACACCGTGCGCACCCGCTATTATAGCTGCGTCGCCGCCGATGAGACGCATCTCTACTACTCGGCGCGCGAGCGGGACGCGCGCTCCTTCGGCCTGCTCACCGGCAGGGACCTGCTCGAGGTCTACGCTCGCAAGAAGGGCACCTGGGAGACCACTCGGATCGGCAACGGCACGTGCCTGGATCTGCTGGTGGACGACGGCTCCCTCTACTGTCGCACCGCGACCTCGCTGCTGCGCATCCCCAAGACCGGGCCCGGTGGGACGGAGCTCTGGTCCCGTAGTGGGTCTGGAGGGCCGCTGACCACGCGCGCCCTCGCGCGCGATGGAGAGTGGCTCTACCTTGGGGTCGATCAGGATGGCGAGCGGAACGCGGGGTTCATCTTGAAGCTCTCGACGCGTGGCGGCGCGCCCACGACGGTCGCCAAAGGCCTCTGGGGGCTCAAGGCCATCGCGGTGACCTCCACCCACGTGGCGTGGGCCCAAGGCCCTGGCGGCAGTCGGCCAGGCGGGGTCTATCGCGTGGCCAAGCCCTGACCAGGCCTGCGTGGCACGCCGGCACCTCGGCGCGACAGGGCCAGCGCCATCATGACCCGCAGCTCACGGCGCGGCGTCGGTGCTCACCGGGACGAAGCCCGCGCCGCGGAGCGCTCGCTGCCCTTCGGGCGAGCGCACGAAGTCCACCCAGGAGCGCGCCAGCTCCGGCTGCGGCGCACCCATCACGACGGCGATGGGGTAGTCCGCCACCACGTTGAGCGCCGGCGGGAGCGTCACCACGGTGACGCCCTCACCCGCTGCGAGGGCGTCCGTCCGGTACACGAGGCCCGCCTCTGCCTCCCCCAGGCTCACCTTGGTGAGCACCTGGCGCACGTTGAGCTCCCGCGAGACCACCTTCGCCTCGATGCGCGCAGGGAAATCCGCGCCCAGCGTGGCGCGCGCCCGCTCGAAGATCTGTAAGCCGTAGCGTCCGATGGGCACCTCGGGCGCCCCCAGGACGATCCTCGCCGCCTCGGGCAGCTCCGCCAGGCTCCGGACCCGCCCCGCGGCCTCACGCGAGACGACGATCACCGGCTCATTGCGGGCGAACACCACCGGCTGCGTCACGCGCTCGGCGCGGACCAGCTCCTGCATGTGCCGCTGGTCCGCGGAGGCGAACACGTCCACCACCGCCCCATGCTCGACCTGCGCGCGCAGCTCTTGCGTGCCGGCGAAGTTGAAGCTCAGCGTCACGCCCGGGTGCGCGGCCTCGAACTGCCGCCCCAGGTTGGTGAACACCTCTCGCAGCGAGGCCGCGGCGAAGACGACGAGCCGCGTCTCACGCGCGGCCGGCGGCTCCGCGCGTCGGCAGGCGCCGCTCATGAGCGTGAGCGCTAGCAGCGTCAGGAGAAGGGTGCGTCGGGCCAGCATGCGCGCTCCTTATGGCACCTTCTGCTCCGGGGGACGGCCAGAGAGCCCCCAGAAGGCGCTGAGCCGCGTGAGCGCGCCCCAAGACCAGCGCTCTCGAGGTGCCTCGAGCGGCGGGACGTCGTAGCGCGTGAGGTAGCTCGCGACGCTCGCGGCCAGGAACGGCGCCGGCCACCACTTCATCGCGACCGCTCCACCTTGAGAGCCACCGGCGCGAACATCCCGCGCGCCCCGTCCTAGCCACAGCCCGTCGTAGCGCGCCGCGAGCTCCAGCGCGCCGGCTTCGGCGAAGCCAGCGCCGCCGGGCGCGCGCCCCACCTCGCGCGCCTGCCCGACCAGCACCCACGCCAGCTCCGCCGTGACGCCGTACGAGCTCACCGAGGGCAGCGCGCGCCGGGGCGTCGACGGATTGCCGTCGTCGTCCCGAGAGCGCTCCTCCCGCGCCAGGGCGCCCTCGACCGTCATGCGGACCGGCCCGGCGTAGCCCACGGCGTGCCCCTCCCCGACGACGCGCGGCCCCGACACCACGATGGGGCGGAAATACGTGAAGCCGAGCGGCGTCTTGCCGACGATGCCGTCGCGATCCCGAGGGCTCTCTACCAGGGCGCCAGCGCCAAGCCGCAGGCCGTAGCGGCGCGTCCTCGACGTCGAGCCCACCCAGGCGCGCCCGAGCACCAGATCCAGCAGCGCGGTGGCGGCGGGCAGCGCGTTGTCGTTGCCGAGCGCGCTACCAGCGCCGTTGCCCACGCGCAGCGCACCCTCCAGCGGCACGCTGCGGGGGCGGAGCTGTAACCCCACGCCGACGTCCCGACGGACGCGGAAGGCGGCGACGACGGGCGCGCGGTCCGGGAACGGCAGCACGTGCACCGGCTCATGGACGTAGGACGCGAACAGGGGCGGCTTGGAGTAGCCTGCCGTCACCTCGGCCCACTCCGCCGCGCGCAGTCGAACGGCCGCGTCGAGCACCGCCGGGTGCTCGTCCGCGAGCTCGACCGTCGTCACCGCCTGTAGCCAGGGCGCCGGCTCGAGGACCAAGCCGGGGCGCACCCGGGCCAGCGCGAACCCCGTGTTCCCCTCGAGCTCCGAGGGGTACACGCGGTAGTCCGCCTCGACGAGCAGGGTAGGCCGCAGCGCTGACGGCTCCGTACCCTGCGCCGCTGCCGGCCGCGGGGTGAGCGGCAGGCCGAGCAGCGCGGTCAAGGCGATGAAGCGCCGCCTCATGGGCTCACTCCACCGGCAAGATGTGGATGGAGTGGGTGACCCCCTGCGCCTCGTGCCCGACGTGATCGACGACGAACAGCCGCCGGTGGCTCGGATCGTAGGCTATACCCCTCACGGTGTCGAAGCCGCTGTGGAACACCGAGGCTGCGCCGCTCGGCTCGAGCTTATAAAGGAGCCCCCCTTCGCTCCCGGTGAAGATGGCGCCGTCAGGACCGGCGGCGATGAGATCCGGGGACGGCACCGCCGCCAAGACGGTGTACGACGAAGGCTCGCCGAGCGGAGCCTGGAGCACTTGCCCGAGGTCCTGATCCGACACGAAGAGCGTCCGGCCGACGGCGAGGACGCCCACGGGCTTCTTGAGGCCCGTGATGACCTCGCTCTCCGTCCCCGAGAGCGAGAGCGCGCCGACCGCGCCCACGCGATCTCCGCTGGACTGACGGACGAACCACGAGTCGTAGAGCTGACCGTCGCTCGCGAGGGTCAGGCCAATGCGCCGGCGCTCGACCGCGAGGCCGGGGACGTCCTGGGCGCCTCCGGAGGGCGGCACGACGACCACGGCGCCCGCCGTGCCGTGACCAAAGCGCGTGACCACGAGCGTCCCGTCGCTGGTGCGCACCACCTGCCCGAGCCCAGCGCCCTGCTCGGGCGCTGGGGTGAGCGCCTCGACCAACGCGAAGCCGTCCGCGTCCGTCCAGCGCAGCAGGCGGTTGCCGGCGTCGTCGGCGACGTAGAGCGTCTGAGTCGCGTCATCCCACCAGAGCCCGTTCGGATCTCCCTCCACGGCGAGGAGGGCGGGGCCGCGCTGGACCCCCGAGCCTTGCTCCGCGGCGTCTTCGGTCCCTCCACACCCGGAGAGCAAGAGCGCGGACACGGTGACGAGAGCGACGAGCGGGCGAGGTAGCGGCGACATGAGGAACTCCTTGGCGATCGAATGGAGGGAGCCGCGGCGCGCGGGTCGAGCGAACGGTGCTCGGACCGACGCCGGGGCCCAAGGCAGGACAGCTAGGCCCAGATGACGCGTTTGCTTTACACTACGTAAAGCTGCCTTTCTATCTTAATCGACCGACCTGCCGCGGTAGAGGCCCCTCGCCGGGAGCGCGCACGCGGCGCAGAGCGCCGGCGCGCCTCCGCCGCGACGCGCCAGGCCGCCGTACTCTCTCAGACGCGCCGGCGCCCCGCGCGTTCGCGCGGGCGCCGGCGCGCCCCCCTCGGCAGCGTCTCGCTGACCGCCGGTCGCTACCGCAGCGAGCCAACGCGGCGCGCGCTCACTCGAGCTCGGAGCGCCCGCCCATCAGGTAGGCGTCGATGGCCGCCGCGGCGCGCCGTCCGTCAGCGATGGCCGAGACGACGAGCGACTGCCCGCGCTGGCAATCGCCCGCCGCAAACACCCCGGGCACGCTGGTCTCGAACTGCCGCCCGACACGCACGGCGCCGCGCGCCGACAGCTCCACGCCGAGCGCGCCGAGCAAGCCCTCGCGGACGGGGTGCACGAAGCCGAGCGCGAGCAAGACCAAGTCCGCGCGGAGCCGGAACTCCGAGTCCGCGACGGGCCGAGGGCCGACCGCGCTCTGCTCCACGCGCGCGCAGCGGAGCTGCGCCACCTGACCTTCCACGCCCTCGAAGCTCAGCGTGGACACGCTCCAGTCGCGCGAGCCCCCCTCCTCGTGGGAGGTCGAGGTGCGCAGGATCAGCGGCCACTGCGGCCAGGGCGTCGTGGGGGAGCGCGTCTCCGGCGGTCTCGGCAGGAGCTCGAGGCTGGTGACGCTGCGCGCGCCTTGGCGCAGCGCCGTGCCGACGCAGTCGCTGCCGGTGTCTCCGCCGCCGAGCACCACGACGTCCTTGCCCGTCGCCACGATGTCCTCCCCCGCGGGGAGCGGCTGCTCGGCCACGCGGCGGTTCTGCTGCTCGAGGAAATCCATGGCGAAGTGGATCCCTCCGAGCTCCCGGCCCGGCACTGGCAGATCTCGCGGCTGGCGCGAGCCCACCGCGAGGCACACGGCGTCATGCTCGGCCAGCAGCGTCGCCACGCCGAGCTCCCGCCCCACCTCCACGCCCACGCGAAACGCGACGCCCTCCTGGCGAAGCTGCTCCAGGCGGCGCTCCACGAGCCCCTTCTCCAGCTTGAAGTCGGGGATGCCGTAGACGAGCAGACCACCCGCCCGATCGGCGCGCTCGAACACCGTGACGGCGTGCCCCGCGCGCGCGAGCTGCTGCGCGCAGGCCAGCCCCGCCGGGCCCGAGCCGACCACCGCCACGCGCTTGCCCGTCGACCGCATCGCGGGGCGCGGCTGGACGAGCCCGGCCTCCCAGGCTCGATCCGCGACGCCGTGCTCGATGAGCTTGATGCTCACGGGCTCCGCGCCGATGCCCAAGGTGCAGGCCGCCTCACAGGGCGCCGGGCACACCCGCCCGGTAAACTCCGGGAAGTTGTTGGTGGCGTGCAGCGCGTCGATCGCGCGGGGGAGCTGCCCGCGGTACGCGGCGTCATTCCAGTCTGGGATGAGGTTTCCCAGCGGGCAGCCCGTGTTGCAAAAAGGGATCCCGCAGTCCATGCAGCGCGCGCCCTGCTCCGCGAGCGTCTCCTGCAGCACCGGCAGCTCGATCTCGCGGTAGTCCTTCACCCGCTCCGCCACGGAGCGCTTGTCCGGCGTCCGCCTGTCGAGCTCCAGGAAACCCGTCAGCTTGCCCATGGGCTACGCCGCTCCTCCGTGGAGAGCCTCCACGCCGTGCCTCTCCGCGTGTGCCTGCTCACGCTGCGCTGCCAAGACCCGCCGGTACTCGACGGGGGTGACCCGCACGAAGCGCTGGACAACCCCCGCCCAGTCCGCGAGCAGCGCCTGGCCCTTGGGGCTCCCCGTGCGCCGCACGTGCTCGGCGATCACGCCCTCCAGCCAGGCCTGATCCGCGACGTCCGGGGCCTCCAGCTCCACCAGGGCGAGGTTACACCGGGCGCGGAGGGCGCCGTCCTCGTCCAGCACGAAGGCGAAGCCGCCGCTCATCCCCGCCGCGAAGTTGCGGCCCGTGCGGCCGAGTACCACCACCCGCCCGCCGGTCATGTACTCGCAGCCGTGGTCCCCGACGCCCTCCACCACGGCCGTCGCGCCGCTGTTGCGCACCGCGAAGCGCTCCCCCGCGATGCCCCCGATGAACGCGCGCCCGCCGGTGGCGCCATAGAACGCGACGTTGCCGATGATGACGTTCTCGTGCGGGGCGTAGGCCGCGCCCTGCGGCGCGCGCACCACCAGCGAGCCGCCGCTCATGCCCTTGCCCACGTAGTCGTTGGCGTCGCCGTGGAGCGTCAGCTCCATCCCCTCCACGATGAAGGCTCCGAAGCTCTGGCCCGCCGTGCCGTGGAACACGAGCTCCACGCTGCCCGGCGGGAGCCCGCCCGCGCCGTGGCGGCGAACGATCTCCCCGGCGAACATGGCACCGACGGTGCGGTGGACGTTGCGCAGCGGCAACTCCACGCGGACCGACCCCGCGCCGCGCTCGAGGACCTCGCGCGCCTGCTCGAGCAGCTGGTGATCCAGGGCGTCGTCGAGGCCGCGCTCTTGTGGGTGGGCGTGGCGCGTGGCCACCCCGGCCGCGGCAGACGCCGGGCGGAGCACCTCCGAGAAGTCGAGCAGCGAGGCCTTCCAGTGCTGCGAGAGATCGCGCACCCTGAGCAGCTCCACCCGGCCCACCAGCTCCCGCAGGCTGCGCGCTCCGAGCTGCGCCATCAGCTCCCGCGCCTCCTCGGCGACGTAGAACATGAACCGGATGACGTGCTCCGGCGCGCCGGTGAAGCGGGCGCGCAGCACCGGATCTTGGGTGGCCACCCCCACCGGACAGGTGTTGAGGTGGCACTTGCGCATCATGATGCAGCCCGAGGCGACCAGCGGCGCCGTGGCGAAGCCGAACTCTTCGGCGCCGAGCAGCGCCGCGATGACGACGTCCCGCCCCGTGCGGAGCTGCCCATCCGCCTGCAAGAGGACGCGGCCGCGCAAGTCGTTCTTCACGAGCACCTGGTGCGCCTCGCTCAAGCCCAGCTCCCAGGGGACGCCGGCGTGCTTGATGGAGGTGAGCGGCGACGCGCCCGTGCCGCCGTCGTGCCCCGCGATGAGGATGACGTCCGCGCGCGCCTTGGCCACGCCCGCCGCCACCGTGCCGACGCCCGCCTCCGCCACCAGCTTCACGCTGATGCGGGCGTGTGGGTTGACGTTGCGGAGATCATGGATGAGCTGCGCCAGATCTTCGATGCTGTAGATGTCGTGGTGGGGTGGCGGGGAGATGAGCGTCACGCCCGGCGTGGAGTGGCGCGTGGCCGCGATCACCGCGTCCACCTTGTGCCCCGGGAGCTGGCCGCCCTCCCCCGGCTTGGCGCCCTGAGCGATCTTGATTTGGAGCTCGTCCGCGTTGACGAGGTACCCGGTGGTCACGCCGAAGCGCCCGCTGGCCACCTGCTTGATGGCGCTGCGTCGAGAGTCTCCGTTCGCCTCGGGCTGGTAGCGCTCCTCCCGCTCCCCTCCCTCTCCGGTGTTGCTCTTTCCGCCGATGCGGTTCATCGCGATGGCCAGCGTCTCGTGCGCCTCCGCGCTGATCGACCCGAAGCTCATGGCGCCGGTGGCGAAGCGCTTGACGATCTCCGCGGCGGGCTCCACCTCGCTCAGCGGGATGGGTTGGTCCGCGGGGACGAGCTCCCAGGCCTGCCGGAGCGTGATGAGCTCTGCGCCGGGCTCGTTGATGCTCGCGGCGTACTGCTGGTAGCTCGAGCGGTCCTCCTGCCGCACGGCCTGCTGTAGCCGCGCCACGGTGGTGGGGTTCCACAGGTGCCGCTCGCCCTGCGCGCGGTAGTGGTACTGGCCGCCCACCGCGAGCCGCTCGGTGGGCTGGACCCGCCTCGGGTATGCCCACGCGTGGCGCCGCGCGCACTCCTCCGCGAGGACCTCCAGCGTGACGCCGGAGAGCCGGCTGACCGTGCCCGTGAAGTAGCGCTCCACCACCTCCTCCGCGAGGCCGATGGCCTCGAAGATCTGCGCTCCGTGGTAGCTCTGCAAGGTGCTGATCCCCATCTTGCTCATCACCTTCAGCACGCCCTTGCACACGGCCTTCACGTACTTGCGCCGCGCCGCGCCGGCGTCCGTGACGCCAGGGAGCGCGCCCGTGCGCACCAGCTCGTCCACGCCGTCTAGCGCCAGGTAGGGGTTCACGGCGCCGGCGCCGTAGCCGAGCAAGAGGCAGATGTGGTGCACCTCTCGCGCCTCCCCCGTCTCCACGATGATGCCGCAGCGCATGCGCGTTCCGTTGCGCATCAGGTGATGATGGACGGCCGCGGTGGCCAGCAGGCTGGGGACGGGCGCCATGTGCTCGCTCGCGCCGCGATCACTCAGCACCAGCACGCCGTGGTGGTTCAGCACGGCGAGGCTCGCGAGCCGGCACAGCTCGTCGAGCGCGCTCTTGAGGCCGACGCCACCCTCCGCCACCGGATAGAGCATGGGGAGCACGGCTGGCTGCCGCAGGTGGATCGTGCGGGTGTGCGTCAGCTGGTAGAGCTGCTGGTTGTCCAGCACCGGCTCCGGCAGCTCCAGCATCTGCGCATGATCCGGGAACTCCAGCAGCAGGTTGCCCTCTCCGCCCAGGGAGTTGCGCAGGCTCATCACCAGCTCTTCACGGATGGGGTCCACCGGAGGGTTGGTCACCTGCGCGAAGTGCTGCTTGAAGTAATGAAAGAGGAGCTGCGGGCGCTCCGACAGCACCGCGAGGGGGGCGTCGTTCCCCATCGAGCCGGTGGGCTCCTCCCCCGTGGCCGCCATGGGCCCCAGCAGCAGCCGCAGCTCCTCCTCCGTGTAGCCGAAGAGCCGCTGGCTCACGGCCAGCTCTTCCCCCTGGTCGCTCGCGGGCGCCCCGGCCACCGGCGCCAGATCGCCCAGGGAGATCTTGTTGTCCTCCAGCCACCGCGCGTACGGGCGAGCACTCGACACGCGGCGCTTGATCTCCTCGTCCTCGACCAGGCGCCCAGCCTCCGTGTCCACCAAGAACATGCGCCCCGGCTCGAGCCGGCCCTGACGCGCGATCTGCTCGGGAGGGAGCTCCAGCACGCCCGTCTCGGAGGCGAGCACCACCAGGCCGTCGTGCGTCACGGTCCAGCGCGCTGGCCTGAGCCCGTTGCGATCGAGGATGGCGCCGATGCGCACGCCGTCCGTGAAGGCGAGCGCCGCGGGGCCGTCCCAAGGCTCGACCAAGCACGAGTGGTACTCGTAGAAGGCCCGCAGCTCCGCGGGCATCAGCGGATCGTTCTGCCAGGCCTCCGGCACCAGCATCATCATCACGTGGGGGAGCGAGCGCCCGGCGTGCAGGAGCAGCTCCACGACGTTGTCCAGGGTGGCAGAGTCGCTGCCGCCCGGCGTGATGACGGGCAGCACACGGCGCACGTCCTCGCCGAAGATCTGGCCGTCGAAGAGCTGCTCTCGCGCGCGCATCCAGGCGGCGTTGCCGCGGACGGTGTTGATCTCGCCGTTGTGTCCCAAGGTTCGGAACGGCTGCGCCAGCTCCCAGGTGGGGAAGGTGTTGGTGGAGAAGCGCTGGTGGACCATGGCCAGCGCGCTCATGACGCTCGGCTGGTCCAGATCGGCATAGAACCCGGTGAGCTGCTCCGCGAGCAGCAGCCCCTTGTACACGATGGTGCGAGACGAGAGGCTGGGAATGTAGAAGGCATCGCGCCCGGGGATGCCGCCATCGCGCACCGCGGTCTCCGCCCACTTGCGGATGACGTAGAGCTTGCGCTCGAAGTCGTCCTGCGTGTCGCAGGTCGAGCCCACGAACACCTGCTCGATGACCGGCGCCGACGCGCGAGCGAGCGGCCCGAGCACGGCCTCGTCCACCGGGACGCGCCGCCAGCCGAGCACGCGCTGTCCCGTCCCGAGGATTTTGTCCTCGAGGACGCGCTTGAGCTGGCTGCGCTGGGACTTGTCCCGCGAGAGAAAGACCAAGCCGGCGCCGTAGCGCCCCGGGGGTGGGAGCTGCAGCCCGAGCCGGACCGCCTCCTCCGCGAAGAACCGGTGCGGGAGCTGGAGGAGGATGCCGGCGCCGTCTCCGGTGAGCGGGTCGGCGCCAGTGGCGCCCCGGTGCACCAGGTTCAGCAGGATGTCCACGCCCTTTCGGACGATGGCGTGCGATGCCCGCCCCTCGAGGTCCGCGACGAAGCCGACGCCGCAGGCGTCGTGCTCGAACCGTGGGTCATACAAACCGGAACGCGCTGGGAGGGTCATGCTGGGCTCACGCGCCGGGCGCTCGAGAGGGGTGGGACGCGCCCGGCGCCCACGAGGGCGACGCGCCCCTCGCTCCCACCGCGGCCCCTCGGTAGCGCCTCCGCTCCCGCGCCAGCCAGAGGTCATTGTCGGAGGGGCTCATCGGCCGCAGTAGACCCCCCTCTAGGTTTCCGGATCGTTTCGTGACGGTGACGGGCTGGTTCCCAAGACGAATTTCCTCCGGGGCGGCCGTGACGGCCGCCAGCGCGTGAGGTAGTCCCTCGCTCGTGACGACGCCCCTCGCCAGGCTGAAGCGCGCCGGAGCGCTCGCCGTGACAGCAGCGCTGGGAGGAGGCTGTCGCCCGCCCGCTGCCCCCGCAGACGCCTCTCACAGGCAGACGCGGGCGCCTACGGAGCCCGCGCCCGCCACGGCACCAGCCCCCGAGCGCCGCGCCGGCGACCCTCCCCTCCCCACCGTCACCGGCGGCGTCCGCTTCTCGGTCCCCGCGGGCTGGACCGTGACCACCGAGGGTGGGCTCGCCATCGCGCAGAGCCCCACGCGCGACGCCGGCTTGCTGCTCTACGCCTACGACGAGCTCGCGCTGGCGCCCACCGCGCTGAGGCGCGCCGAGCGGGAGTTTGGCCTCGACGTTCCGGTGGGGCTCGGGCGGCAGCAGCTACGCCTCGGCGCGCTACCCTATGGCTTCATCCTCCAGCAGCAGGCTAGGGAGCGCGGGCAAGCGCTCGAGCGCGTCTCCGTGCTGATGGGGCGCGGCGTCGCCACGCGCTACCTCGTGGTGCTCGTCTACGTCCGGGTACCGCGGGCCACGGCGAGCGCCGAGGAGCAGCGTTTGGGGGAGCTCTTCGAGGAGATCTTCTCCTCGTTCACCCCTGTCACCAGGCTGTGACGCTCGAGCGCCCGAGAGCGCGGGGCCGAAGCGGCCACCGTGAGGCCAGCGCCACAATTGGCTTGTGCCCCTCCGGGATCGGCGCGCAAGCTCGCGGCCGCCGCGGCGCGGTGACTCCCTGCGACGACGAGGTCCAGCATGAACAACCCAGTAACCGCTCCCCTTGGTCTCCTCACCCTCGCCACCGCCCTCGTCGCCTGCAAGAGCTCTCCCGAGGGGAAGTACGTGCTCGACCAGGCGGCGACCCAGGGCGCCTACCAGGCGACGGTGGACCAGCTGCCCGCTGAACAGCAGCCGATGGCGAAGCTCAGCTTGGCCATGATCCCGACGATGAACCTCTCCATGGAGCTCAAGAGCGGCGGGGCGCTCGAGGTCGCCAGCTCCATCCTGCTGGACAAGAGCGCGCCCCCCATCGTCAAGACGCAGACCGGAACCTGGCGCCTGGATGGCTCCAAGCTCATCACCACCGTGGACGGGAGGGACGCGACGTGCGACGTGGCTGGGGGCAAGCTCACCTGCGCCCCGGATCGTCCCGAGGGCATCACGCTCATCTTCACCAAGCCGTGAGCCGCCCGCGCCGCGCGCGCCCTGCGAGCCCTCGCGGGAGCTCGGGTGTGCCTCACGGTGCGGCTGCGCTAGCTTCGTGCGGCGCTCCGGGGCCCGCTGGGGGCTCGCGAGGCGCCCTGGGAGCCCGCATGAAGACCACCGTCCACCGCCCTCTCCTCCTCCTGGCCCTCTTCACCGGCGCTTGCGCCAGCGCCGGAGTCGCCGGGCAGCGCTTCCGGGCCGAGGCCCTCCCGCGCGTGGCCTTCGATCTGAAATGCCCCGAGGAGCAGGTACGGCTGCAGGTGCTGCGTGACACCTCGGAGGGGCAGGTGGCCGGTACGGAGAACCCCGAGGGCTCCATCGTGGGCGTGGAGGGCTGCGGGCAGCGCGCTACCTACGTCTTCATCAACCGCGGGTGGGTCATGAATGGGCCGCTCCGGACCCCCGCGAAGTAGCGTCCGCGAGGCACCCTCGCCGGGAAGGGAGGCCCCGCAGACCCAGCGCGCGCCTCGGCCCGGCCCTCGCGGCGCGCCGCTGAGCTAGAGCAGCTCGCCGTAGGTCGTGAGCATCGCCGCGCCCTTCGGCGATACCTCACAGCCGCCCTGCCCCGCCAGGTAGACGTCCGCGGTGCTCGGGAAGGCCTTGAGGTAGAGGACCTGATCGAAGATCGCGTCCCCTGGCCGCAGCCGCGCGTGCATCTGACGCAAGTGGTCCACGCTCTGCTCGACGAACGCCTGGGTCCCGTAGAACTGCGCGTCGTCGCTCCTCACGCCGGCCTCGGTGATGGCGAGCGGCACATCGCTCGGCAGTCGCGCGATGAGCTCGTCGAGCTGCGCGTAGTCGAAGGCCGTCGCGCCAGCGTCTCGATAAAGATGGACGGTCGCGCCGAGCCGCAAGGAGGTGTGATGCGCCTCGATGAAGGCGAGCACCGTGTCGTTCCAGACGCTCGGCGCGTCACCAGGCTGGCTCTGGGCGTCCTTGCGTGGCGCGAGGATGACGTAAAACCGCGTATCGACGTCGGCGAACGCCGCGAGGTACGAGGGGAGGATGTCGTTGACGTAGATCTCGGGGGTGACCTTGCGGGTCACCTCGGGGCAGCCATCATCGCACTTCCAGGTCGGTTCGCCGAAGGTCGCAAACTTCTTCAAGTAGTACTCGTTCATCAGCTCGATGAACCGCAGGGGCGCGCCGGCGCTCACCCACCGGTCGTAGAAGGCGCGCTGCGCTGCTGGCGACTCGTTGCCGTTGACCGTGAAGCTCAGGCCGACGCCCAGCTCGCGAGCCATGTCCACCCACTCCTGGATGCCGCCGCTCTCACCTCCTCCATCGCTCCAGGTGTCGCTGCCATAGCGCTGCGACGCGGTGCCCCCGAGCACGCGGATCGTCACCGGCGCACGCTGGGTGGGCGCCAGCGCGCCGAGCCAGTGCCTCGCGCAGAGCGCTTGCTGCTTCGGCTGAGTTTGGCCGTGAGCGTTGAACCCGAGCGCGATCGACGGACCCGGCGCGGCGCCGCCCTGCCCGCCGGCGTCGCTCGCCGGCGCGGCGTCAGCGCCGCCCGCTCCACCAGCGTCGCTCGACGGCGTGGCGCCAGCACCGCCCGCTCCACCAGCGTCGCTCGACGGCGCGGCGCCACCCTGCCCGCCGGCGTCGCTCGCCGGCGCGGCGTCAGCGCCGCCCGCTCCACCAGCGCCGCTCGACGGTGCGGCGCCGCCGCCGCCCGCTCCGCCAGCGGTGGCTCCGTGCCCGCCGCCCCCTGGGCTGGCCCCTGGAGCGTCGGCGCAGCCCACGGCCAGCGAGGTCGCGACGCCCACGAGCCACACCGCCAGGGGTGGCGACGACCACGAGCGAGCGAGCGCGCGCGCCAGGCGCATCACGGCAACCTCCCCCTGAGGCAGAGCCCTCGGACCCCTCGGTAGCACCACCCGGTCAATGACTCCGGCCGCGATGAGCTCACGCCGCCAAGGGTACGCCGTGCGTGGGGCCACGTCGAGGGGTGGCGGGGTGAGCGCGGGGCTCCTCCTGCGCGCCCGGTGCAAGCTCCAGGGTAGGAGGTGTCACGCAGCGCCGCGGACGCCGGCGTGGCGCGGGTCGTCGCGGCGCGGCGCGCCGCGCGAGTGAGCGCGGGAGCGACGCCGTCGAGGTGACGACCGACAGGATGACGCCCCTCGGGGCTCGACGGCGTGCGCCGTCGTCCCTACAGCTTGGGCGCGCCAGAGACGCACCCCAAGGAGGACCGATGGCCCAAGTCACCTTTCATGATCGCCCCGTGAACACCAGTGGTGAGCTCCCGAAGGTGGGCGCCCAGGCGCCTGCCTTCCTGCTCACCCGTGGAGACCTCAGCGACGTGGGGCTCGACGCCTTCGCCGGAAAGCGCAAGATCTTGAGCATCGTACCCAGCTTGGACACCGGCGTGTGTCAGGCGTCCACGCGCCAGTTCAATGAGCGCGCCGCGCACCTGGCCAACACCGTGGTCCTCGTCGTCTCTGCAGATCTTCCCTTCGCACAGAAGCGCTTCTGTGAGAGCGCCGGGCTCGCCAACGTCGTACCGCTCAGCGAGCTGCGCGCTCGCGCCTTTGGGGAGGCCTACGGCGTGCGCCTGTCGGATGGACCGCTCGCTGGGCTGCTGGCGCGCGCCATCGTGGTGCTGGACGAGCAGGACCGCGTGCTCTACACGGAGCTCGTCCGGGAGCTGACCCAGGAGCCCCACTACGACGCCGCGCTCGCCGCAGCCAAGGGCTGAGCGGTCCCCCCCTGATGAGCGACTCGGCGGGCTGCTCGGGGGAGGGCGGCCGAGGCGGAGCGTGTCCCGAGGCGCCTCACCCGTGGCGCTGGGTAGGCCCGTGCACGCTCTCGCCGCGTGCCCACGTGCGCGAGGGTACACTGGGGCCACCGCGCTCCACTCCCGAAGCGCGGGTCGGTGCAGGCGCTCACCCACCACCAGGAGTCACCCATGACCAACCCCAGAGAAAGAGGCTATTGGAGCACGAAGTACGCCAAGCCGTGGCCGCCCTTGCAGTGCGGCGTCAAGTACCGGGTGATCCAAGCGTTCACGGACTACGACGGCGAGCTTCACCCCGTCGGTGAGGAGTGGCTCTACTTGGGCCACGACTACAACGCCTACCACGACGGGCTCTCGCTCTTCATCAGCCGCGACGGAGACCGCGAGTGGCACCTGCGCCTGTCGGCGCTGGACAATCCCCCGGACGTCCATCGCCTGGAGCAGTACCTCGAGCCGCTGAGTTAGGCCACGGCGGGGCCCACTGAGCGTCGGCACGCGGCGCGGAGCCGCGCGACAGGGCGTCATCGGGCCAGCGCCCGCCTCAGCCGCGGTACTCCTCGTCTTGCTCGATGCGCGAGAGCACCCAGTCGAAGTCCCCCCTGGTGATCTTCGCTCGACAGTGGTCGCAGTGCCCGGCCATGTTCACCGCGAGCGGCGCGCCGCACCGTGGGCAACGCAGCTCGGCGCGCGCCGGCCCCCGGCCGCTCGCCCCGCGGATGAGCGTCCAGTACTCGCTGTAGGGGCGTGGCACGCTGCGGCTGCCGGACACGAGCCGTCCCTCTCGGGAGAGCGTGTAGTCGAGGCCGGTGGCGTAGAGCCGTACGGTCACTGCATCGAAATACGCGTCCGAGTCCACCTTCACGAGGTCCAGCCCGGTGACCTGCGCGCCCTCGGTGAGGTTCCAAAGGCCCGCCGCCTGGTACGCGCGGATCCAATACTCTTGCGTCATGAAGAGCGCATCGCTCAAGAACGGCCGCATGGCGCGCAGCTCCCGCGTCGACCACGCCCGCTGAAATTGGTGAAAAATGAGCCCGATGCGAGCCTGGAGCTGCCCGAGCTCGAAGGCCGGATCTTTTGCGGAGAGCGCGCGGAGCGCATCCTCCAGCCCTGGGTCTCGCTGGGTGGGCAGCTCCGTGCCCCGCTCCTGGACGTCCGACACGAGAGGTGGCGGGGTGGCCTCACGCCGGAGCGTCGTGACGTACAGCACCACCCAGTCGAAGGAGCCGTCGTTGACGAGCCGACCACAGAACCGGCAGCCACCGCCGAACAGCGCCTCCTGAGGGGCCCCGCAGCTTGGACAGCCAAAGACGCGCGCGCGATCGGGTGGGCGCGAGGTGGCCGAGGGCTGGCGCGTCAAGAGCCAGAGCTCCACCACGTAGTAGCCCCGGCCGGCCTCGGTGTAGTTGCTCCTGAATTCCACCCCGACGCGCGCTCCGCCCTCCCGCGAAGCGCCGGCTTGCGCGACCTTCATCGCGCCGACGATGACGTCCTGCACCGGACCCACCGTCGACTGCCGGAGCGCCTGCGCTGCCGCTGGCGTGAGATGCGCCGAGAGCCGATCGAGCGCACCGGCTCCGCGCGCGAGCTGCACCTCGACGTAGAGCGCGTGCAGGAAGTCCTCGAAGACGATCTGCGAGAAGTGCTCATCGAGCGCGCGCACGGCGGCGAGCGATGACGTCAACTTCGGCAGCTCCAGCGGCGCGTCGCGCGGGACGGCCGGAGCGCTCTCCACGCCGTGGGTCATCCAGTCGCGCTCGAGCTTGGCGAGCCGTCGGTGCCAGAGCAGCCCCGCCAGACCCACCAGCGTGAGGGGCACGCTGAGGAGCGGGTGCTCGAGGTACAGCCAGCCGAGCAAGACCCCGAGCGCTCCTCCGTCCCCACCACCGTAGGACCCGCCGCCACCGCTCGCCCCGTAGCTGCCACTGGAGGAGGAGCGGCTGCCGCCGGAGTAGGTGTGGCCGCCTCCAGGGCGCGCCTCCGCCACATCGAGCTCCAGCAGGAGCGCCGCCACGCCCACCACCGCCACACCGAGCAGCAGCCCGAGGCGCCGCGCCCGCGGCCCTCCGGCGAGCCCGCGGCGAACGACCCGGCGCCGCTCGAGGCGCGAGCCCGCAGCCACCATCGCCTCCTCAGCGCCCTGCCGGGACGTCGATCGCGCCACGATAGCGCGCAGCTTAGCGGCTCGAGCCGCGGTTCGGAAAGCCCTCAGGCCGTGGCCGAGCTGCTCCACGCCGCCGCGTCGGGGGCAGCGCCGCTCCAGGCGGTCGTGGCGCCCTTCGTCGCGGACGGCCCGCTCGTGGGCGGCTCGCTCGTGGGTCGTGGCGACGTCACGGCGGACACGGTCCTGCGCGCTGATGGGCTGGAGCACTCCTGGCCTGGAGGCGCGAGGCCCCAGGCGCGCGTCGCCTGCACGACCGCGTCCGCGAGGACCACGCGGCGCTCGCGCGGTCCCTAGCCTCAGGGCCCGACGTGCGTCACTTGCCCGTCGAGCACGCGACCGAACCATTTCGGCAGCGAGGTGCCGTTCACGATGGTCGTCCAGAACAGCGGCGAGCGCAGCGCGGTGTGGCCAATGCCCGGCACGTAGTACGTAGACGCCCGGTTCCGGTACTTCTCGCGTAGATCCAGCAGATCTTGCTGGTAGACCTCGCCGGGCACCATGCTGAGCCCACCGGAGCAGTCGTTGTAGGTGCCGTTGGCCCAGCCGGCGCCCATGTAGCCGCTGATGACGGCGTCGCGGATGTTGGAGAAGATGGCCGCGCGGGTGTTCGGGTAGCGCTTGGCGAGGTGATCGATGAAGCCGCTGGCGAAGTCGTCCTTGTCGGGGCAGTCGGCGCCGCAGGTGGCCAAGAAGGTGTTGTCGAGGCCCCACACCTCGCGGAATTGTCGCTGGAGGCACGGCGGGATGACCTTGTTCGAGAGCGGGGGCCCGGAGTCGTCCAGCAGGATGAACTCCCGCGAGGGGCCGAAGGCCTGCGCGACCTGCTCCGCGTTCAACCCCGAGCCGAAGCCGCCAGCGCTGATGCCCGTGATGAGCACGGTCTTGACCTTCGAGAAGCTCGGCACCCACCGCTCGAGGTACTTGGTGATGTTGGAGTAGCCCCGGAAATGCCTGAGCTTGTCCGCGAGGACCGTGTCTTTGTCGCCGCCGTGGATGTCCCCGCTGCAGTAGGGCACATACACCATGTTCCAATCCGCGACGGGATTGCCGGGGTTCAGGCGATTGAAGACGCCGTCCGTGGGCGGGACGAAGGGGATGCTGAACGCCGTAAAATCACAGGCGTCGTTGAAGCACGCCCCGCCGCCCTCGAGGTAGATCATCAGCTTGGTGGAGTCCGGGTTCAAGCTGGCGCCGAAGCCCGCGGTGCTGCCGTCCAAGCACAGGGTGCCGGGCACCTTGTGGTACTTCCAGATGAACTTGGTCCCGGTCACCTCGGGCGGCACCGTGCAGTCTGGCAAGCAGCCGTCGAAGCGGTTGGTGTTGCCGTCGTCACAGTCTTCTCCCGGGTCCACCGTGCCGTCGCCGCAGTACGGCCCCGTGGGCACATCGGGCGCGGCGTCCTCGGCCTCGGCGTCGCCCGCGTCGGCCTCGGCGTCGCCCGCGTCGGTCGCCGCGTCTCCGCCCGCGTCCGTGAGCGGCCCCCTCCCGCCGATGTCCTCACCGCTGCTGCCGCACGCGGCCAGCACGAGCGCGCTCGTCAAGACCAGAGAGCCAGAGACCCAGGAGGACCGTGCCATGGTGACGCGAAGTCTACCACGAGCCGTCCCGAGCAGCAGCCTCGAGGCCTGGCTCCTGGCGCCAGCAGCGCCCGAGCCCCACGCAGCACACCCACCCGGCGTGAACGCCCACACCGCCGTGCCACCGAGCCCCGCCCCTCCGTGGCTGCAGCCTTCGGCGGTGGGACGCTCGTGTCAGAGCGATCTCGCGCAGCGCAGCCCATAGAAGGCGGTGCGGTAGCTCGCAGGGTTCTGACTCCGGCTGGCGGCGCGCAGCGCCGACGCCAAGTAGCTGAAATCTCCCCCGCGGAGGCTGCGGTCTTGGATCGCCCAGTCGACGTTCGCGCAGTTGCTGCAGGCGATGCCGGCGCCGGAGTACCAATCGCTGGCGTAAGCGTCGAGCACCCACTCGAACACGTTCCCAGCCAGATCCGTCTGCCCCCAGCGGCCGTCACCGGCGCGCGCGGAGCCGACGTGGGCGATGTTCGACACACCGCTGCAGATCCCTCCCCCGCCCCTGAAGCAGCCGTACACCGCGAGGGTGGTGTTGGGCCCCGGAGGCGTGCTGCCCCAAGGGTAGAGCCGGTTGTCCGCGCCCCCCGCCGCCGCGCTCTCCCACTCTGCCTCCGTGGGGAGGCGCCCGCCGTCCCAGACGCAGAAGGCGAAGGCCTCGTACCAGTTGACGCAGTTGATGGGCTTGCGCTCGTTGGCGCCCGCCTGGGGCGTCCACGTCGGGTAGCTGCCGCTGCACTGGAGGCTGCTCGACAGCACCGCCAGGCTCGGGGGAAGCTGAGCGCCCCACTCCGCCTGCCAGCCGCTCCCGGAGACGAGCGGGTGCGCGCCGGCGCCGACCGCGGGCGCCACGCCCGTGTACTGCTCCACGAACTGACGGAACCGCCCCACCGTCACCTCGTACTTGTCCAGCGCGAACGACGCCACGGTGGTGGAGTGCTCCGGCAGCTCATTGTCATTGCCGCTAGAGAACTCGTCCGAGCCGCCCGCCACCGTGCTGCGCCCCATCATGAAGCTGCCCCCAGGGACCACCAGGCTCGTGCAGCAGCTCTCGCTCCCGCTGCCACAGTCCGTCCGGCCCGCGCCGCTCACCGCGCAGCTCGCCGGGGGAACGGCGGCCGCCAGCGCGCAGTGGCCCTCCGAGCACTCCGCGCCAGCGCCACACGCAGGCGCGTCCTGCCACTCGCCCTGCGCGCTGCACCTCTGCGGGGTGGCGCCCTCGCAGCGCCGGCTGCCCGGCGCGCAGCTGCCCGTACAGGTTCCTCCCGAGCACACGTACTGGCACGCGGCGCCGCTCTGCCACGCCCCCTGCGCCGTGCACGTCTGCGGCGTGTTGTCGCTGCACTGCTTGCTGTCCGGCGAGCAGCTCCCCACACAGCTCCCCCCCATGCACACGTACTGGCACGCATCACCGCTCTCCCACTGGCCCTGCTGGCTGCACGTCTGTGGCACCTGACCCTCACAGCGCCGCACGGAGGGCATGCAGTCCACGCACGCGCCGCTGAGGCAAGCTCCCGAGCACACCGCCTGGGTCGTCCACCTGCCCTCCGCGTCACAGCGCTGCAAGGAGCTGCCGCTGCACTGCACCGTGCCCACGGCGCACTCACCGGTGCAGACGCCACCGACGCACGCGTTCGGGCATGCCGCGCTGCTCTGCCACGCCCCATTGGCGGCGCAGGTCTGTGGCACCTGCCCGCTGCACTGCTTCGTGTCCGGCAGGCAGTCCACGCAGGTCCCGTTGAGGCATGCCCCCGAGCAGGTGGTCTCGGTTTGCCAGAGGCCCTGCGCGTCGCAGCGCTGCACCGTCACGCCGTTGCATCGCCGCGTGCCGTCTTCACAGGCGCCCGAGCAGGCGTCGTTCACGCAGGCGTTCGCGCAGGTCTCCCGCTCGCTGCTCACCAGATCCGGGCCGCAGGTCACCACGTCTCGACCGTCGCAGTACTGCTCCCCCGGCAGCTTCCCGGCACACCCCGCCACGACCGTCTCACACAGCCCCTCGTTCCCTCGCCGGGTGTCGCAGGCCTGACCCGCCGGGCAGCTCCCGGCCGTCTGCCATTTTCCCCCCTGACAGGCTAGCTGCACCCGCTGGGCGTGCCCCGCGCAGGCCAGCGCGCCCTCCCGACCACAGGGCTGCCCCACCGTCCCCGTCCCGCCCGTGCTCCCTCCCGCTCCTGCGTCGCCGTCCGCGTCGCTCAGCGGCTCTATCCCCAAGAGGGCATTGCACCCTACCCCCGACACCGCAACGATCACCGCCAGGCCCACCGTGACGCGCTTGAGCATTGGGGCGCCATTCTAGCAGAACGGCCTCGGCGCCGCTCTCGTTTTGGCAGCTCACCCGCGCGAGCGCGGCCCACCGCCCTCCTCGACGCAGCACCGCGTGTTCGCGGCGCCCACCCCGGGTGCCTACGACCCCCTCCCTGCGCGCTGCGGGGCGGAAGGCCATCGCGCGGCTCCGGCGGCTCGGCGCGGAAGAGCGCTGGTGGGACGCCCGAGCGCCCACCAGCACAACTCCGCCGAGGTGGACCCGCCGCTCAGCCCACGGGAGGGGGCTCGCTGCCGGGAGCGGCGGCCTGCTCCAGCACCTCCCGCACGGCCGCGTACTGCGCGAGGCGCGCGTGGTCCTTTGCGGTAGGGTGAGCGATCCGTGAGAGATCGCTGTTGTCTGCGTTGTCCGCCAGCTTGACGACGCGCGCGATGGGGTGGGCGGCCGCTCGGCGCGCCGCAGCGAGCCGGTCCTCCCCAGGGCGCTTGGTGAGCGCCTCCAGCGCCTCCACGACGACGGGGGCGAAGCCCTCCTGGGCAAGCGCCTCCAGGGTCCACGCGGAGTCCTCCACCACGTCGTGCAGCACCGCGACGATGCGCTCCTGCTCGCCGCGGAGCCGCAGCATCACCCGCAGCGGGTGCAAGATGTAGCTCTCTCCGGCCTTGTCCACCTGCCCAGCGTGGGCGGCAGCCGCGATCTCGATGGCGCGATTGAGCGTGGACATGAGCCAGTGAGCCTCACGGGATGCTCTCAAGCCCGGACGCGCGCCGCAAGGCACTTCGGGTCCCGCCCGTGGAGGGCAGCCGACCCCAGCGCCTCGGCCCGGCGGAGGCATCCGCGGCTTCACGAGCGCTCCGCTTGGAGTACCGTGCGCCTCAGTGGCGCTCGGAGGCGCCCACCGGAGGTTCGGACGATGCGGAAATGTCTCCTTGGGTCACTGCTCCTCACCCTGCTGGTCACGGCCCAGCAGGGCCACGCGGCGCCGCTCTCCACGCGCTTCGCGACGAACGTCGGGAGCGGACCGGTGCGCGCTCTCGCGACGCACGCGGACCGCCTGCTCGTCGGCGCCGCCGGTTCCTTGTACGTCGTGGACGTGAGCGGAGCCTCCCCGAGCGTCCTCGGGCAAGTCGCCCTTGGCGCGGAGGTGACGGCGCTGCAGGTGGAGGGGAGCACCGCCTACGCCGGGACGCTCACGCAAGGGGGCGCAGAGCTCTACGCCGTCGGCCTGGGCGCCCCCGCGGCGCCGACCGTCCTCGGCTCCGTCGAGCTCGGGGTGGACGTCTCGGCGCTCACCACGTCGGGCACCACGCTGTACGTAGGGGTCGCGGCTCCCGGCGGGGAAGATCCCGCGAATGGCCTGCGCGTGGTCTCGATCGCCAACCCGGCGTCTCTGTCCGTCGTCCGACAAGGCCTGCCGAACACGCGCATCTACGGGCTCAACGTGCTGGGCAGTCACCTGCTGGGCGCGACGAACTCCATCACGCAAGACGCCTCCATCTTACAGGTGTGGGACATCTCCACCCCGTCCAACCCGAGCCGGATCTTGGGCACCAGCGACGGCCGCGCCATCCGTGGCTACTACGTGGAGGTCATCGGGCAGAACGCCGTGCTCGGTCAGTACCACGGCGCGGAGGACCGTGAGGTCGGCGTCTTCGATCTCAGCGGCTTGCCGGCAGCGAGGGCGGCCGCGCACGTCGGGCTCGGCGCGCGCAGCTTCGCCGGTCATGCCACGGGGTCGTACCTCTTCGCGGGGCTCGAGGCTCTCTCTCCCACGAACCTCGAGATCATCGACGTGTCGGACGCCGCCACCACGGTGCGCCTGGAGGGCTACGCTGCCGGCACGCGCGGCCGCGTGACCGCGCTGCGCGTGCTCGGGACGACGGCCTATCTCGGCTTCCAAGACAGCTCGACGAACCTCGTGGCCGTCGACGTCTCGAAATACCTGGGAGCGGACGCCGTCGCGCCCACGGTGTCGCTCGTGCCCCCGGAGGGCGGCGCTCCGCTCTCGGGGCGCGTCGACGTGCGCGCGGTGGCCTCGGACAACCTCCGCGTCACCCGCGTGGAGTTCTCCGTCGCGGGCACCGTGTTCGCCACGGCGCGGACCCAGAGCGTGTCCAGCCCCTTCAACGTCTAGTGGGACACCACCGCCCTGCCGGACGGCGCACACACGCTGGTGGCCACCGCCTATGATCTCGCCGGCAACGCGGCGACCAGCTCCGTGAGCGTCACCCTCGCCAACGCCGCGGGCGACCGCTTGCCGCCGAAGGTGTCGCTCGTCTACCCCACCACCGGGACGACGCTCGGCGACACGGTGTTGCTCAGCGCGACGGCTCATGACAACGTCGCCGTCACCCAGGTGCAATTTCAAGTGGACGGCGCGAATTACGGCGCCCCCGTCAGCGCGCCCCCCTACCGAGCCCGCTTCGACAGCACCCTGTTGAGCAACGGCTCGCACAGCGTGCGGGCCGTCGCCATGGACGCGGCCGGCAACAGCGCGCCCACGGCCTCAGTGACCCTCACCGTGGACAACCGCGCCACCTGGCACCGTCCCTTCACGCCCACTCGCGAGGTGTACGTGTCACCCGGCGGCTCCGGCAGCGGCGCCAGTGCCGCGAGCCCCGCCAGCCTGCCGGCGGCCCTCGCGAGCGCCCAACCGGGGGACTGCCTCTGGCTGGCGGCTGGCACCTACCCCGCACCGCTCCCGGAGCTCACGCGGCCGGGTACGGCCGAGCGCCCCATCGTGCTGCGCTCACGCCCGGGCGAGCGCGCGGTCTTACCCGGCGAGCTGATCGTGTCGGCCGAGCACAACTGGGTGTGGGGCCTCGAGCTGTACGGCTTGTCCATGCGGGCTGGCCACACGCGCGCCATCAACAACACGGTGCGGGTCGGCTGGGGGCTCACCTCCTGGAGATCCGGGCCGGACATGGTGGCCTACGGCAACGTGATCTTCGAAGACAAGAGCACGGGCGCGGACATGCACAACGTCTACACGCAGAACGACTACTCCATCGATGGGTACAAGGTCTTCGTCCACAACGTGAGCCTGGAGTCCTCCACCATGGGGTGTAGTAGCCAGAGCCAAGACTGCTACTCCTTCCACGCCTACGCCACCTCCGGCACCGTCAGCGGCTACTACCTGCAAGAGAACGTGTTCGCCCACGACCGCTTCTTGCTGGGTGGTTACGGAACCCCTACAGACCGCAACGTCCTCCGCAACAACTATTTCTACGACAGCGACCTGCAGCTCGGCTACGCCCGGCCCACGCAGGTCGAGGCCACGGGCAACTACGGCGTCAGATCCGCGCTGAGGTACGACTGGCTGTGGGGCGCGGGGGAGACGCGCTACCTGCAGACGGCGCCGACCACGCTGCGCGACAACACCTTCTTCGCCTCGGGCACCGTCGTCACGCTGCGCACGTCCGCCTACACCACGGATGGGCGCGACGAAGGCGGGCCTGCGCTGAACCCTACCGATCTCTTCGATGACAACCACTACGCCTCGCCCTTCCGCGCAGAGCTGCACGCCAAGGGGGTGGAGACGACGGCCACCTCGCTCTCGGCATGGAGGAGCGCGACGGCGGCCGCGGGGAGCCGCTTCGACGAGCACGGGGAGCTCGTGTCAGCGCCCACCACGCCCAAGGTGGTGGTGCTGCCCAACGCCTACGAGCCCGAGCGAGCCTTCGTCGTGGTGTACAACCCCGGGCGCGCGGCGAGCGTGCCCGTGGCGCTGGCGCCCACCTTCTCCGCGGGGGCTTACGCCGTGCGCCCGGTGCGAGAGCCCTTCGGGGCGCCCGTCGCGAGCGGCAGCCTCACCGGCGCGCCCATCTCGCTGCCGGTCGGCGGCGCAGAGTTCGCAGTGTTCATCGCCACGGGGAGCGCAGCTCAGGCGCAGAACCAGGCGCCCGTAGCCGCGCTGACCTGCTCACCCCTGACCGGGCCCGCGCCGCTCACCGTGACGTGTGACTGCACCGGCAGCTCGGATCCGGACGGCAGCGTGGCAAGCTGTGGCTTTCGCCTCGACGGCGGCGCAGAGGTCACCACGTCCCCCGCGGTGTTCACCGTGGCCACGGTGGGGAGGCACACGGTGAGCCTCCGCGTGGTGGACGACCAGGGAGCGGAGGCTACCGCGGAGACCGCGCTCATGGTGCTGGACGCCGCGGACAACCGGCCGCCCTACGTTGACGGCGCGGTGGTGAGCCCGCTCACCGTCGAGGTAGGTCAAGAGGTGATCGCCGATGGCTCCTCCGTGCACGACCCGGATGGGGACGACGTCGAGCTCACGTGGGAGTTCGGGGACGGCACCACCTCCAGCGACGCCGTGGCGCGCCACACCTACTCCACCCCTGGAGCGCGGACGGTGCACCTCGTGGCGCGGGAGGTCGGCACCTCCACGCTCGCCTCCAGCGAGCGGAGCTTCGTCGTGACGGTGACGGCTGGTGGCCTCCCGAGCGACGGCGGCGCCGGCCAGGGCGGTGGCGGCGCCGGCAGTGGCGGCGGCGCGGGCAGTGGCGGCGGCGCGGGCAGCGGCGCCAACGCGGGCAGTGGCGGCAACGCCGGCAACGGAGGCGCGTCCGCCAGCGGTGGCTCGCCGGACTCCGGGAGCACCGACGGCTGCTCGTGCAGCGCGGTGGGCGTAGAGCCCGGCGCCGGTAGCGGCGTGCTCGCCTTGGCGGCGGCCGCGCTCGGAACTCTGTTCTCCGGGCGGCGTAGGGCTAGGCGCTGAGCGACGCACCCCCGAGCGGCCGCCGTGCGCGTGAGGCCAGCGCTGCTTCGGGACGCCTCGTCCATTCTCACGCCCCCCGAGCCGGTGGTGTGGAAGTTCTGCAAGCCTACGTTCCGTAATAGTATCCGTTCCGCAGGACGCGGCACAAATAGTAGACTACTTCGCTACCCGTGCGTTCAACACCCGGTCGCTGAGTAAAACGCCTCGCGCATCGCGATCCCGATTCTCCTGGAGAAGAGCCCGCCGAGAACGCCCTCGGCTCCGTCCCAGAGCCCCTCGACGCCGCCTCCCGCGTTCTCCTCGCGCACGACGGAGAAGCATCCGTCCGATAATGGAAGCCCCGAGGGGTCTTCCGGGCGTCCGACAGATCGCCGAGGGTCAGGCGCATGGGCGCGAAGCGGCGGACGCATGAGGACTGGGCTGGCCTGATCCCTACGTGCCAACGTCGGGTGAGACAGCTCCGGCTCGAAACCTATGTACCGATGGGCGGAGAATGGATCCCCGATCGTGCCGAAACCAGCCCGTATTCCTGACCGTGACCCCGAGCCGCAGAGCGAGCGCAGACAGGCTCGACCGAGAGGCGTTACGGCCTTCGGCCGTCGCAGCCCAGCAACGAGCGTGTAGAGCGCGGTCTTCTTCCCCGAGTAGCCGGACTCCTTCGCCCGACGCAGGAGCTCCTGCGTCG
>WBZO01000402.1_pt1 | contig 94639 bp, 83 predicted proteins | sample 5204261 | NCBI WGS metagenome assembly WBZO01 (sample SAMN12412400, study PRJNA552823) | activated sludge metagenome | isolation source: activated sludge from anammox sidestream of wastewater treatment plant... | place: USA: North Carolina | collected 2017-09 | reverse complement strand
GAACATCGCCTCTTTCCATTGCCCAATTTGTATAACTTTTTTTCCTGACATTTTGGGCATTGAATTTTTGCCATTTCTCCCTCGTATATTTGTTACGAGGTAGTGGTTAAAATGGTACTATACCCAATATTTTTACAACAATATTAGTGTGAATGCACCGAGGTTTCATGGCATCGGGATCCGGCAAGAATCCCTTTAACACAGGATATGCAACTACTGGTATGGACAGCATCCCTCCGGAGCTCATTGGATCCCTGAACACGCTGGGATTGACCAATGACGAGGCGCGGGTCTACGCGACGCTGGTGCTCCTCGATTACGCGGAAGCAAAGGAGATTGTCGAATACCTCGCCCTTTCCAAACCAAGCGTCTACAAGGCACTCGAGACCCTGGACCGGAGGGGTCTTGCCTTAAGGCAGAAATCAAAACCCGTCCGGTACCGTGCCATCTCTCCTGAAATGGCAGTCTCCATCCTCTTAAAAGAGCATGAAAGCGCATCCGCCCAGGCACTCTCGGAGTTGAAAAAACTCGAAGGAAAGAGCGTCCGGACCGAGAGTGAGGAGGCCCTCTGGACGATATATGGTGAGGCGAATACCGCGCACAAGATCCAGGAACTGTTCAGGAAGGCAAAACGAGAGATCACCCTGATCATTGGCGAACGATATCTCCCTGCCCTCGACCATCTCCCTGCACCGGCCATTCCCCTTCACCTGACGATCATATCCTCGTCCCCGGATACCGTTGAGAGGATGCAGAAAAAGTTCCCGGGCCCGCAGGTCAGGATCAAGGTCATCCCCATCTCCAGGCTCACCTCCCCGCCCATCGGGGTCGTCTTCCCGGAGATCGGTGAGGTCTGGAAATACCTGCAGTTTGAGAATGTGCTTGAGCTGAATGTCGATGATGAAGAACTCCTGCTGAACGTTGCATTCTTCTCCAGGGGATCATCTGTCCTGAATACCAGGAACAAGGGGGCCATCATCCAGCTGAAGATTCTCTCCCAGCTCTTCTGGAACCGGTTTGCTGATGATGGGAGAGGATGAATGCCCGGCACTGTTTGTTCCCTTTTCGGTGGATCCGTTTTTCCACGATTGTCCCCTTTTCCTCCGGGGTTGCCTTGGGACCCACTCCACACTCATCGTCTTACAGGAGAACTATGTAAGGGAGGTTCAGGGTGTCAGTATGGGCGCCAGGGCAGGATCTGAGAGCGGAGAGCGTGATACTGCCCCCATGCAGGTGCAGACATTTTTTACTGCTGCTGCAGAAATGTGCGGGGGAACCCCATGATCAGGGATTTAACCAGATGGCCGCTATATCTCCCTCCATGAGTATCATCGCATTCCTCTACTCAGAATACCGGCGGCTGGAAGAGGAAGTGAAGCATCTCGGGGAACACAGGAAATGCAATGAAAAGACGCACCAGTATTACCCCTCCTTAAAACAGATATTCCGCGACAAAAATGACTGATGGTTCCCAGGATTGAGTTACCGCGACGGTGTATCCTTCTCTTCGGCGTGATTCGAAACGTCATTCCCCTGTCCTGATCCTGCTCCCTGCTCACTGGTCCCTTCGGCTTCACTGGTCACTTCACCTGGACGAAACATCCCGGCGACTTCCCTGATCTTGTCCGGTGTTCCAATCATGACTACCTCATCACCAGCCTGTAGAGGGGTATCGCCTGAGGGATTCTCTATCACTGCGGTGCCACGCCGGATCGCAAGGACGGTCACCGAAAACTGTTTCCTGACATTCAACTCGCCGAGTGTCCTTGCAGATACCGGGGCTGCCGGTTCCACTACAAGGGTGCTGATCGTCAGGTTCGGAAGATTCATCCTGAGATCGGAGATGCTTGCCATATACCCAGAGGGGCTGCGGAGCATCTGGTACGTGTCGGCCCGCACCTCCTGCACATACTTGTCGATCGTGGATTCAGGCGTCAGATACTTCTTCAGCACCCGCGTGAATATCTCCACCGATGTCTCGAACTCTTCCGGGATCACCTCATCGGCACCGAGATCCCTCAACCGTTTCACCTCGGTGAGGAACCGGGTGCGGACGATGATGTACAAATCAGGGTTCATCCGGCGGGCTAGCAGGGTGATCGACCGCGTCGAGACGGGATCGTTGATGACGATCACGAGGATCCGTGCCTGCTCGATAGTGGCATGAGAAAGGATCGTGGCATTGGTGGCATCCCCAAAGAATATCCGCTCTCCGGCCTTCCCTTCCCTCATCACGGTCTCCGGGTTCATATCAATGATGATGTAGGGGATCCCCCCGACTCTGGCTCCCTGTGCCAGGTTCCTGCCATTCAGGCCGTACCCGATGATGATTAGGTGATCCTTCATCGGAGGGATTCCATCGCCCTGGTCCACTTCGCACCCTGCTTTCAGCCGGCTCCCGAGAGGGAGGCTGCAGAAGAGATCGGCAACCTTCGGTCCGGAGACGATAGCGAGCGGGGCAAGTGACATCGTAAGCAGGGTGACGGCGAGGAATATCTGTTCGCTTGCAACGGAAAACAGGCCATATTCCATCCCGGGGATCGAGAGGACAAAGGCGAATTCACCGATATTGGCAAGGGCCAGCCCTGCGAGGACGGAGGTCCGGAGCGACTGGCCGATCGCAAGAGCTGATCCGCCCGCGATGACCGCCTTCACGATGATCACCCCCAGAACGAGGGCGATAATCAGCAGCGGAGCCTCCACGAGGAACTTGACGTTGAGGAGCATCCCGATGGAGATGAAGAAGAAGCTCGTGAAGATATCCCGGAAGGGGATGATGCTCGCAAATGCCTGGTGGAAGTAATCAGACTCCGAGAGGGTAAGCCCGGCAAGGAACGCCCCGATGGCAAGCGACAGGCCAAGGCTGTCTGCCACATAGGTGACCACAAAACAGATCAGGATGATCGCAAGGAGGAAGATCTCCGGGCTCCTGATCCCCGTGATACGGTTCATGAACCGGGGGATCACGTACACCGATATTGCCAGTACTGCAGCAAAGAGGAGGACGAGGGTGATGCTCATCTCAAGGAGTGCCCCGGCAATGTCAGTGGTCTCCCCAGCGAGGATCGGCAGGGCGATCAGCATCGGGATTGTGCTGATGTCCTGAAATATCGATATCCCGAGCGTCACGCGGGCCTGGGGGCTCTCGATCTCGGCCCTGTCCTGGTAGAGCTTCAGGGTGATCGCCGTGCTGCTGTGGCAGACCAGGAACCCGAAGAAGAGCGCCTGGGCGGTCGTCACCCCAAACAGGTACGAGATCGCCATGGTGGCAGCGATCGTCAGGACCACCTGAAGGCTCCCTCCTATCAGCACGATCTTCCGCATCTCGTAAAGGGTCCGGAACGAGAACTGCATTCCGATCGTAAAGAGGAGGAAGATGATGCCGATCTCAGCGAGGACATCGATGATCTCGGAATCCCCGATGAGCCCGAGCCCGTACGGCCCGATGAGGATCCCGGTCAGGATAAAGCCGACGATGCCGGGTATCCTGAATCTCTTTCCGACCGCGACGATGATGATCGCGAACGCGAAGATGATGATGATATCGTGGAGATACCCGGTGATCATGGTGCTCCTTGCAATGGATAAGGTGAAAACGGTACCAGAGAATATATGTCAAAGCCTCTTAACCTTGTCTTTTCTTATCGCTTCCGGTGAGGATGCAAGGCAGGTGACAGATACCGGATTCCTGCCGGAAATCGCGGAGGGAGATGAAATTCTTATTACGGTATTACCCCACTAATGGTAATGGAATCCATTTTTCTTCTGGAACTGATGGTAATCCTGATCCTCTCCTTACTGGTCCTCTTTGTCTGCAATTACCTCAAAATACCGCTCATTATCGGGTATATCCTCTCCGGAGTCCTTGTCGGACCTTTCGTCCTGGGATTTGTGGGAAGTACCCAGATCATCGAACTGGTTGCAGAGATCGGGGTAATTTTTCTCCTGTTCACTATCGGAATTCAATATTCGCTCAAAAGTCTTTTCGAGGCAAAAAAACTGGTGGTCCTCGGAGGAGCCCTGCAGATGGTCATCACCACCCTCTGCGTCATGGCGCTGGCGCTCCTCTTTGGGACACCCGCGAACGTGGCCGTTTTTCTCGGTCTCCTGGTATCGCTGAGCAGCACAGCGATCGTCATGAAAGTGCTCCAGGAGCGGGGAGAGCTCGAGAGCCTTCATGGAAAGACCACCCTCTCGATCATGATCTTCCAGGACCTCATGCTCATCCCCCTGATGTTCATCACCCCCCTCCTGGCTGCACCGGAAAACTACCAGGCGCCATCCATCATCTTCCTGTTGATCACGGGGTTCCTCATCATTGGGTTAGTGATAATCAGCACCCGGTTCATCGTACCACGACTCCTCTACCATTCGGCGAAGATGAAAAGCCAGGAGATATTCCTCCTCAGTGTGATCGCCATCTGTTTTGCTATTGCCTGGATCATCAGCCAGACGGGGATATCCCTTGCACTTGGTGCATTCATTGCCGGCCTGATGATCTCTGAGTCGGAATTCAGCGTTGCTGCTTTGAGTCACATCATGCCTTTCAGAGATGTTTTTGCCGGATTCTTTTTCATCTCGATCGGGATGCTCCTGGATGTGGCGTTCTTTCTCTCTGAACCCCTCCTCATCCTGGCGCTTGCTCTCAGCGTCATTCTCCTGAAATGTTTCACCGGGACGTTGACTACCATCTTTCTGAACCTCTCCCGGAAGACGGCGATCCTCACCGGCCTGGCACTCAGTCAGATTGGAGAATTCTCGTTTATCCTGGCAAAAGCAGGAGAGAGTTCCGGACTGATATCCGGCAGTATGTACCAGACGATTCTCGATGTAACCCTGTTCACCATGGTTGCTACTCCCTTTCTCATGGCGGGATCACATCGTATCGCCGGGCGTATATCGGACAGGATGGAGGATATCATGGGGCCGTCCTGTGGGTTTGATCTCACCCGGGCACCGGCAACAGAGAACCACCTGATCATTGTAGGGTATGGTCTCAATGGGAGAAATGTGGCACGGGCAGCAAAATATGCAGGAATTCCCTATCGCATCATCGATATCAATCCCGATATGGTCCGCACTGAATGCGATCATGGTGAACCTATCTTTTACGGGGATGGTACCCAGGCGTCAGTGCTGGAACTTGCGGGGATCCGGACTGCCCGGATTATCGTTGTTGCCATCGCTGACAGGATCAGCACCCAGCAGGTGGTCCAGAGCGCACGATCATTGAATTCGCAGGTACACATCCTTGTCAGGACCCGGTTTGTCAACGAGGTCGAATCCCTCCATACCCTCGGTGCGGACGAAGTAATCCCGGAAGAGTTCGAGACCTCGATCGAGATCTTCACGCGGGTGCTGCGGGACTACCTGGTCCCGACCTCTGAAGTGAACCAGCTCGTGGAAGAGATCCGTGGTGAAAACTACGAGATGCTCAGAAGCCTCGCTCCTGCACGTCTCTCCCAGATCCCGGCACAGATTCCTGGGCTGGATGTTGCCTCCCTGAGGGTCACCGGGATGAATCCTGTCATCGGAAAGAGCCTCGCAAAACTGCCATGGCGACAAGAGAAGGGGATCAGTGTCATCGCCATACAGAGGGGAGACCAGGTGCTGCTGAATCCGGGCGGGGATACTTCCATCGAGGAAGGGGATGTGGCGATCGTCGTCGGTAGTACGGAGAATGTGCGGACATTCATCCGGGAATCCGGAGGCTGACTGTTCCAGCCCGGTACCGGCACCTTCTGCCTCCAGAGTACACATGAGAACCGGTGGTGGACAGCTACGCTTTTTTTCTTTCATCTCCTGATCTGCACTGAGTGCCCTGATGGAGAGTAGTATCCTTCTTGTCGGGATCGTGCTTGTTGCGACGATAATCCTCTTTGTTACCGAATGGATACGGATCGATCTCGCCGCAATCCTCGCCAGCCTTGCACTGGCCTGGCTCGGCCTCATCACCCCGGCAGAAGCGGTTTCCGGGTTTGCCTCAAACGCAGTCATCACCATGACATCGGTGATGATCCTGGGATACGGGATCGAGAGGACCGGGATCATGTCCCGGCTCGCCAACACGATCATCAGGGTAGCAGGGAAGAGCGAACAGCGTATCACCGCCACCATCTCGCTGACGGTCGGCCTCCTCTCCTCCATGATGCAGAATGTCGGTGCAGCCGCCCTTTTCCTCCCGGCCACCCGGAGGATTGGCAAGCATACCAGGATCCCTGCATCCCGGCTGATCATGCCCATGGGTTTTGCGGCTATCCTCGGGGGATGCATCACGATGATCGGTTCCGGTTCGCTGATCGTCCTGAATGACCTCCTTGTCCAGGCCCAGGCCGAACCCTTCTCACTCTTTGCGGTTACCCCGGTGGGAATACCCCTCCTGATCGCCGGCATTGCCCTCTTCGCACTGGCAGGGGGGCGCATCCTGCCGGGAAGAGAGGCGGAGGCGCCCCAGCCAACGGTTGCCGAAGTATGGGGGATCGACCACAGAATCAGGACCTGTACCCTCCCCCCCTCCGCTCCCCTGGCAGGAAGAACCCGTGGAGAGGCAGAGTGCAAGATCCTGTATGGCCTTGACCTCCTTGCGATCAGGGTGGGACAGGATATCACGGTTGCACCCCCGCGGTCCACCCGTTTCGAGCCCGGGCAGGAACTTGCCTTCCTTGGATCTGAGGAGGACTTTGAAAGGTTCCTCAAGGATTCAGGCTGTGTGCAATCAGGGGATCGGAGCATCCTTGGGGAGATCCTCGAAGGTGAAGGATTCGGGTTTGCCGAGCTGATCGTCAGGCCGAGGGCATCGATCATCGGAAAAACACCGCAGGAGATCCTGTTCCGCCAGACGTTTTCGATCGAGCCAATCCTCATTCAGAGGGGAGAGACAGAGACCCGTGGGGATCTCTCCGGCTTGCCTCTTGCCGCCGGTGATCTCATCGTCGCATTTGGATCATGGGACACGTTGAGACACCTGGCAAGGGACCGGGATCTCCTCCTCATTTCCCCGCCCGAAGGAGAGGGGGTACGGTACAGGAAGGGCCCCCTGGCGGTCCTGATCTTTGCGTTCTCCATCGCCCTCACGATGACCGGCGTCCCGCTCTCCCTCGCATTTCTCACCGGTACTGCCGCGATGATGCTCTCCCGTGTTCTTACCATCGACGAGGCATATCATGCCGTTGAATGGAAGACCGTCATCCTGATCGCCGGCCTGATACCGCTCGGGATCGCGATAGAGAAGAGCGGGGCTGCTGCCTTGCTTGCAAGTGCTCTCTCCAGCTACCTGCCCGGGGCACATCCCCTGGTGGTCATGGCTGCCATTGCTCTCATGGCCACCCTCCTCTCGCTTGTTATCTCCAATGTTGCTGCAACCGTGCTCCTCGTACCCATTGCGATGGGGGCCGGGATTGGAACAGGGATCGATCCCCGTGCCCTTGCCCTCCTTGTCGGGGTGTGCGCTTCCAATTCCTTTATCCTCCCCACGCACCAGGTGAACGCACTCCTGAAGGGACCCGGGGGTTATTCAACGAGAGATTACCTGAAAGCAGGGGGCGTCATGAGTGTGATCTTCATTGCTGTAGCGGTAATACTGATCTACCTGCTTTTCTGACATGATCAGAATGAGAATTCCATGCCCTCCTTGATGAGAATACACCTTGATCAGGATGATCGCTCACCCGGAACATCCCCTTTCGGTATCCCTCGACAGAAGCAGCTTACCGTCTGGGGACCGGCCTCCTCCTCACCGGCATGAGGGCTCCTACGGGGCACTATCACGAGGCATGAAGAGTGGTGGCATCCCTGGCAGGGGTCGGGGGATGCGATCACCACGGTCAATACCTTTATCGTGCTCTTCTCCGAAGATTCAATGGCTGGTATCATCCCGATGAAACGAGTTGTGATCGAGGTTCCGAAGGATAAGTCAGAAAAAATTCACGCCAAGTTCAGGGATACCATATTCTCGATACATGAAGGCGAACAGTCTACCCGGTTTATCCTCTATATCCCCGATGAGATGCTCGATGACCTGATACACCAGACCAATGGATCGGTAAAAGACGCCTATCCCTCCCGGCCGGTCTGGACCGGCTTCATCCCTGATTACGAGAACCTGGCAAAGGATGATGATCGGAGTATCCTCATCGAAGTCACCACCCCCGATTTTATCATCTCCCCGTTTGTTGACAAAATGAAGGAGAGACTGGGATATTCCCGGAGGAAGAAAGAGGAGAAAACCCCCATCGAAAAGATCATCGCATCGATCGAATCGAACACGGAATTCGACAGGAAAAAATTTATCCTTGCCGCCATTGCCGGGATTGTGGCCATGATCGGGTTATTCCTGAACAACATCGGCATCATTATCGGTGCAATGCTGATATCCCCCCTGCTCGGCCCGATTTATGCCCTTGCGATCTATGTTGCCATCGGGGATGTGAAAACGACCATGCGGTGCGTGGAGATCCTGGGGCTGATGGTCATCATGCTGGTCTTTATCGCTGCCGTAGCTTCATTTGCTCTCTCATTCGTCATCGATCTCACCCTGACCCCGGAAATCATGTCGCGGATGGACCCCAACGCGGTGTTCATCCTGATGGCAGTCCTCCTTGGCTTTGCAACGATGATCGCTCTGTCAGAGGGAATTCCAGAAGGGATTGCGGGGGTGGCAATTGCCGCAGCACTTCTTCCTCCAGCAGTAGTCACCGGCATCTCACTGGCCCTCTTTCCCGAAGGGGCGGTAAAAGCCATTGTCCTGACGCTGCAGAATGTGATCGGTCTGATTGCCGGAAGTATCATCGGGGTGATCTTTCTTCACATCGGCCCGCGGGATATCTTCGCACAGATACAATCAAGGCAGGTTATCATCCGGGTCGTATGGTTCCTCGTAATCCTTATCCTGTTTCTCGTGATCATCTCGTTTCTCGTTTGACGGGGGGAGAAAAGGGTCAGAGAGAATAAGGCAGAAAGGGAAAGGGGATGCCGTCCCCCCGTCCTGTTGCCGTTCTTGTCAGAATAACCAGACTTTTCTTGGGGCAGGTCTTTCCAGGGGCATTTCCCTGTAATCGTCGAACCAAAGCGCATGGGGATTGCTCTTCATCACCATGAATTTTCCGATCAGGGCTTTTTCTGCAGCCTGGTGATACCGCATGAAGACACACCCTGCATGCCGGCCTACCACCTCAATCTTTCCCGTTGCATGGGACATCACAAAGCGGGCCCTCTTGGCAAGCCCTGAACATGCCTGCCAGGCCTGCTGGATGACCTGGTAAGACTGTTCGACGGGCACCTGGAACAGCTTGTTTCCGAGGGAGGGTCGGCACTGGAAGACATAATAGGGGGTTACTCCTGAGAACGAGAGCCTGCGGAAGAGACGGGTAAACGTCTCCGGAGAACTGTTCACCCCGTTCAGGACTGGGGTCTGGTTGACCACGATCACCCCGCTGCGATGAAGCTCTTCCAGTGCCTGCATCGACGGGGGTGTGAGCTCGTCGGGGTGGTTGAAGTGTGCCATCAGGTAGATCCGCTTCTCTACCGTGCTGTACCGGGAAAGGACCTGAAGGAGGGAGGGATCCGAGAGGATCCGGTAGGGGTTATAGGCCGGGATCTTGCTCCCGATACGAATGATGTTCACATGGGGGATCTCCCGCAACTCCTTTAAGATCTTCTCTAGGTACGAGGTTTCGAGGATGAGTGGATCTCCCCCGGTGACAAGGACATTGGTGATCTCTGGATGGGTCCGGATGTATTCTAATCCCCGGGATACATCTTTTACCGTCTCGCGTTCGCAGTTGACAAACAGCCTCTTTCTGAAACAGAACCTGCAGATCCCCCCGCATACATCCGAGAGCAACAGCAGCCCCGTCTGCTGATACTTGTGCTGCAGGCCGGGAAGTTTCGTGTAATCCTTCTCGTGCGAAGGATCAAGGGAGCCGCCCCCTTTCAGCTCCCGCGGATCGGGGATGACGATCTTCCTGAGCGGATCATGGGCATTATTCCAGTCGATGAGAGACAGGTAGTAGTCATTGGTCCGGAAAGGGAAGGTCTCACATACCTTCTCCATCTCCTTCTTTTCTTTTACCGGCAGCCCGACGAGGTTATCGAGCTCCTCAATGCTATGGATGTACTTCGGATGCATGGGTCACCTCCTTGGGGTGATATCCGTCCGGTCAGTCAGACGGATTCATGATGAATACCGTTGTTTCGGCGATACAGCGGTTCTCTTAAAAACCAGGACAAGCCGTTACCCTTCCTTATCTTCCTCATGTTTTAAACCCTTTTTCCCGGATGCCCGGCATTCAAACGGGATGCGGGAACCACTCCCCGCAACTCCCTCCTGATCTCCCCCTGCCACAATCAACTTATATTCCCTGCAGAGAAATGGTCATTCAGTTACCGGATGAGTGCTTATGGAAGGACCCCTGGAACGGATTGAAAAAGAGCACGGGACGCTTTCCACGCTCCAGAAGATCCTCCTCTCGACCGATGGATCGGTAACCTCCCTCCTTGAAGCAATTGAAGGGGAGGAGGTGATGATCAGTACACTCTCCCAGAACGTAGTTCCTGCGGACGCAAAAACTGCAGAAGAACTGGAGATCCGGCCCGGCGATCAGGTGAACCACAGAATCGTCGAGCTCCGGAACAGCCGCACGAGAGAAGTGCTCATCTACGCGGTATCAGACACCCCGCTTGAACGGCTTGAACCCGGATTCAGATCCGACCTGATGCGGGCGGATATCCCAATCGGAAGGATCCTGAAGAAGCATGCTATCGAATCGCGGCGGGAGATATCCCATGTAGGTGTCCGGGGCTCTGATGCACGCATTTCCCGGATATTTGGCATCGCTCTCAATGATCAGGTACTGTTCAGGAAGTACCGTATCATCAGGCAGGGAAAACCGTTCATCTCGATCGAGGAGGTATTCCCGGAACGATCCTTCAGGATGGGTTCGGGCGTACTCGTTAGTGCCCCGGCACGCCTCCATCTTGGCCTCATCGACCTGAACGGATCCCTGGGGAGGATCGATGGCGGGATCGGCATTGCCGTTCAGCTTCCCCGTACGGTCATCACGGCAGAACAATCACCTGACCTTATCATCAGTGGAGGAACACCCCCGTCTGCCAGGAGGGCAGGAGATACGGCACATAGGGTGCTCTCCTCGCTTGGTATGTGCGGGGGAGCCCGGATCCATATCCGGGCAGTCCCGCCCGGCCATGTCGGCCTTGGTTCAGGGACTGCACTCTCTCTCGCCGTTGCCAGGGCACTCTGCGAACTCTCCGGGATGCCCGTACCGGTAAGAGACCTTGCCATGATGACCGGGAGGGGCGGAACATCAGGGATCGGTACGGCGGCATTCGAATCAGGGGGGCTGATAGTTGACGGCGGTCATAGTTACGGTCCGGGCGGAGAGAAACAGGAGTTCCTTCCTTCTTCGGCTTCGCCGGGGATCCACCCGGCACCGGCCGTAACCAGGCTCAACTTCCCGGAGGAATGGGAGATCCTGATCGTTATCCCGGAACCGGAAAGCACAGTGAGCGGGGCTCAGGAGACCGCGATCTTCCGGGAGTCCTGCCCGGTTCCTCTCCATGAGGTCCGGGAGATATGCCATGAGGTGGTCATGCGGCTCCTTCCCGGTGTTATGGAGCATGATCTCGATCTCTTTGGTGCCGCGGTCAACCGTATCCAGGAGATCGGGTTCAAGCGGATCGAGCGGGAACGACAGCCACTACACCTCCGCGAGCTGGAGTCATGCCTTCGCAATGCGGGTGCAGCATGTGCCGGGATGAGCTCGTTTGGGCCCGCGGTGTATGCTGTCTCGGGTTCGGGTCTGGAACGGCTCGAGGCTGCGGCAAGGGATCTTCTCGGGAAGAAACAGGCTGCGTTCATCCGGACCCGTGCAGACAACCATGGGGCCATCGTCCGTCACCTGTGAAGAGAAGGGATCTCCCGACAGGAGATAGTCCAGCCTTGGAGCACAGACAGGGAAACGAATCCTTTTTACCACCAGGTCAGCACATACTACTTGTTTTCCATGGAATTTGAGAAACTGGGTGCATTTTATCTCGGAAAAGAGTACAGCCTCGCTGACAGGAAACTGCTCGACCGTCTCGTGATGTACGATTCCCGTGACCTCACCACCCATGCCATCTGTATCGGGATGACCGGGAGCGGCAAGACCGGCCTCTGCATCGATCTCCTCGAAGAGGCGGCCATCGACGGGGTTCCCGCCATCATCATCGATCCCAAGGGGGATATCACCAACCGGCTGCTCATGTTCCCGGACCTTGCCCCTGCCGATTTCCTCCCCTGGATCAACGCGGATGATGCCAGGCGGAAGGGAAAGACAACGGAAGAGTATGCCGCAAGCCAGGCGCAATCATGGAATGATGGCCTTGGCTCGTGGGGCCAGGACGGGGCACGTATCAGGATGCTCCGTGATGCCGCGGACCTTGTGGTGTACACCCCGGGGAGTGATGCCGCAGTCCCGGTGTCCGTCCTTCAGTCGTTTGCAGCCCCTCCCCTCAGCTGGGAGACTGATGCCGAGCTGCTCCGGGAGAAGATCTCCGGGACCGTAACTGCTATTCTCGGCCTGATCAAGGTAGCTGCAGACCCGCTCAGCTCGCGGGAGCACATCCTCCTCTCCTCGCTCTTCGAACACTACTGGCGGAACGGAAAAGACCTGGACCTGGTGACGCTGATCCAGGCGATCCAGAATCCCCCTCTCAGACAGGTCGGGGCATTCGATATCGAGACCTTCTTCCCGGCAAAGGAACGGTTCGCCCTCGCCATGCGGCTGAACCATATCATCGCCGCACCCTCGTTCCAGTCGTGGATGAACGGGCAGCCGCTGGATATCCCGGGGTTCCTCGCCACGAAGGAGGGAAAATCACGCCATTCGATCTTTTATATCGCCCATCTGAACGAGGACGAACGGATGTTCTTTGTGACGCTCCTCCTCCACCAGGTCCTGGCATGGGTCAGGTCCCAGACCGGGACTACAAGCCTCCGTGCCATCCTCTACATGGACGAGATCTTCGGATTCTTCCCCCCGGTTGCAAACCCGCCAAGCAAGGAGCCGATGCTCACCCTGCTGAAACAGGCACGGGCGTTCGGCCTCGGGGTGGTCCTGACGACCCAGAACCCGGTGGACCTCGACTACAAGGGTCTCTCCAACACCGGGACCTGGTTCATCGGCAGGCTCCAGACGGTGCAGGACCGTGAACGGGTCCTTGACGGGCTGGAGGGGGCGGTCCAGGGGGGCAGCTTCTCCCGGGCAGCGCTTTCCGATACCCTTTCATCGCTGGACAACCGGGTGTTCCTCCTCCACAATGTGCACGAGAGTGCCCCGTTGATCTTTCAGACCCGCTGGGCGATGAGTTACCTCAGGGGGCCTCTCAGCCGGGATCAGGTACGCGTCCTGATGAAAGGGAAGACCCCGGATGCCGGGTTACCCCCCGCCAGCAGGACAGCCCTGGCGGCCGGGGCAACTCCAGCAGGACCTGCTACCGACAGCACCCCGCTCCTTCCTGCGATACCCCCGGATATCCCACAGCGCTACCTTCCCGTCCGGGTCCCCCGGGAGACCGCAGAAACGGCCATCCTCCGTTCAGGTCCCGGGAAGATCGAGGGGGCCTCGATCCTGTACGAACCAGCACTCCTTGCCAGTGGCAGGATCCATTACACGAGCACGAAACTAGAGAAGGATGTAGAGCGGGATTTTGCCCTTCTCGCCCCATTCTCATCGGCTGGCAGCGTGACCTGGGAGGGTGCAGTGCCGTATCCCGGGCCGGCAGCCGACCTCTCACCTGCCGTACCACCTGAGGCACGCTACTCCGTTCCTGCGGAGATGGTCCGGGCATTGAAGAAATTTTCCGCCGAAAAGCAGGCACTCACCACCTTCCTTGTCCATTCCCGGGAACTGAAACTCTCCTCCTGCCCTGCCGTAAAACTCATCTCTTACCCCGGGGAGCCGGAGACCGAGTTCCTCCTGAGAGTCAGGCTGGCTGCACGGGAACGGAGGGATGCCGAGGTGGATGCCCTCCGGAAGAAGTACGAGGCGAAGGTCGAGACGCTGGAAGACCGGCTCCGTAAGGCAGAGATGGCTGCCGATCGGAAACAGGCGGATGCCGATGCCCGCAAAAGGGAGGCGATGATCTCAGCCGGTGAGACGGTCATCGGCGTCCTCCTGGGACGGAAGAGCACCCGGAGCGGATCAGCTGCTGCGAGCAAGTACCGCCAGAGCAGTTCGGCGGGAATGAGCGCACGGGAGGCTGAGGAGAATGCCCGTGCACTCGAAGATGACCTCCGGGAGCTGAAAGATGAGTTTGAGAAGGAATCAGCAGCGATCACGGCGCGCTGGGAGAATGCGGTAAAAGAACGGGAGGAGATCGGGGTGAAACCAAAGAAGACCGGGATCGAGATCGTCTCGTTCTTCCTTGCGTGGGTACCCCGCTGGCAGATCACCATCCGTGACGCGGCCGGGACGACCAGGACTGAGCGGGTTGACGCGTCAACCGGCCAGTAACCATTTTAATATGAAAATGCCTCCGGCATTTTCATCTCGTATGCATGTGTCCTTCGAAGGAATCATGTAGTTTTTTTAAAACCGCGATGGAAAACAGAGGGACCATCCCTGCATAAGATGCAGGGTTCCAAACCAGAGCCAGGATTCTCATTCCGATATACACCACACCCGAGACCCTGACAAACCTTCCCTTCAGTGACAGGGGGTCATTCACCAAGCGCCTCCCGGCTGCGCTTCTGGTAGAGCACGACCGGGTCCATCTCCTCGTAGGTGGTCTCGCCGGTCCGCATGATGACATTACGGACACCAGCATTCACGATCATCTTCGAGCAGAGGAAGCAGGGCCAGATCTGCGTGAGTACCTCGGTCTCCACCTCGTATCCCGCGAGGTAGAGGGTGCAGCCGCGTGCCAGTTTTCCTGCCTGGAGGAGGGCGTTCATCTCGGCGTGGACACTCCGGCACTTCTCATAGTTTGACCCTGAAGGGATGTTGTGATCGTTCCGCCAGCACCGTTTCAGTTCGGTACAGTCCACCTGCTTTCTCGGTGCCCCGGTGTATCCCGTTGAAACGATGGTGTTGTACTCGTCAACGATGATCGCACCGAAATTCCGGCGGAGGCAGGTCCCCTGGTGGGCGCAGCGGAGCGCAAGGTCAAGGAAATACTGGTGGCGGTTCGTTCGCATGAAAGGAGGGTTGTTCCATGATCGGTAAATAACCCTGTGGAACGGCTCTTGTTCGTTCTGATTGAAGATGTTTTCAGATGAGAGGTGGGGGTGGAACATAAGTCACCTGTAGAGAATAACAACCTTGGAGGTTGAACTGGTGGAGGTAATGATGGTTGTCCCGGCATGCCGTTTATCTTTGAAAATTCCCTTCCCGGAACATTGGGAGGGAGATCCCGGCAGCGGCCGGAAGAGAAGGAAGAGCCTCATCAGGGAAGAGGACGATGATCATAAGAAGAGAGCATGTGCCCGGATCAGAAGGATGTCGAAAAGAAGGTCTGTGATGTGTGCGGCAGGGAGGCGATCGGGATGCAGATCCTTGGGTGCTGTGCATCGACCGTCTGCGATGAGCATGCAGAACAGCAGTTACGCGGATTGAAACCCGGGGAGAAGCTGCAATGGGGAGTCTGCTATTTTGTCCGGTTTCCAGAATAGGATTAGCGCAGGACCGTGGGCCTGAAATCCATCTTGTGGCTGAATGAGGATAGTTCTCCCTTTTTCAACGATTTTTGATAAATGTTCCGTCACGATACTCCCTGAATGCCTCTGTCAACTCCGCATCGCTGTTCATCACGATCGGTCCTCTCCATGCGATGGGCTCACGGATGGGTCTCCCTGACAGGAAGAGGAAGCGGAACACTCCCGTTCCATTCGCCGCCGCTGCAACCGCGTCGCCATCAGAGAACAGGACGAGGTCATGATTCCTGACTGCTGATCCGGCCTTGCCGGCACCTATCGCCCGCAAGTGGAGGGTTACATCAGCCGGGTCAGGCCGGGGTTCTCCTCAAAGCGCCGGAAATATCCTCAGGTGCGTCCGGAACGGAGTGCCAGGTCCCCATATATCGTTCTCCCGTTCGGGACCAGGGCGACCGAGTCGATGATCATGGCATCCTTCGCGTTGCGGTTCACCCTGATCGCTTTCATCCGTTCGAGGACCCCGATAAAAGAGAGCATATCCTCGCGGCGGTAGCGGGTCCTCTGGACGAGCATATCGACTGAGGCAGACTCATGAAATTCTGAACCGAGCAGCCATATAATCCATTCTTCAGGGGTATGGATGAAATCAGGCATGATGAACATAGCGTTCCCATCCTTCACTGTTTCTCATGAACAATAAACCTTGCCGGGAGGAGAAAAATATACAAGGGGAAAGATCCGTATGGACTTATCTCCGGCTCCGTTGTTTTCTCCTATAGCCCTCCCGCCGGGAACCTGGCATTGGCGTACGCCTCCGGGGAACACGCCCAACATAGATCCCCTGCCCTGACTCCCCACGCCTGGTACAGGCAAAGTCGATGAACCCATTGTAGGGATCGGTGCGAAGCAGCCGGACGGTAACCTTCTGGCCGACCCGGAGCCCCTGCTCTCCCTGGAGGATCCTGCCCTCGGCAGGGGGAGAGATCATCCGGGCGTAGGTCCCATGCTCGGTGACACCGGTCACCAGGGCTTCGAACTCCTCGCCGATGCGGTCCTTGAGTAGCACGGCCGCAGCAGCTTTTCGCATGAACCGCTCCACCTTTTTTGAGCCCTTCTCCCGGTCCGAGAGCCAGGTGGAGAGGTCATAGAGCTCATGGGTGGTGTAAGGGCTCTCTTTCCCATCGAGGACCGATTTTACCAGCCGCTGGTTCACCAGGTCGACATACCGCCGGTTCGGGGCCGTACCGTGGGTGTAATCGGTGACGGCAAGCCCGAAGTGGCCGGTCGGTGGCTCTCCGGGCTCCAGGGTCATGTACTCACCGGGTCCAAGGAGCTTGACAATGGTCAGCGAGAGGTCCGGAAACCGCTCGGGATCGGCCTCCTTCCTCCTCAGAAGGAAGAGAGAGAGGGCTTTTGAATCGGGCTCCCGGGGGAGCTTCTCACGGTAAGTAGCCGCGGTCATCACTATCTCGTCCCAGTACCGGGGCACCCGGACCACCCGCTGGATCATCGGAATGCCGGCTTTTCCGAGATAGTCCACCATGGTCCCGTTTGCCGCAATCATGAAATTCTCGATGATGAACCGGGCTGCGTTCATCTTCTGTACAATGATATCCCGGACGATCCCATTCTCGGCAACCGCATCAGCCTCGATCGTCTCGAGTTCGAGAGCCCCCTGCTTCATCCGGTACTTCTTCAGCCGGCTCGTCGCCTGGGCTTGGAGACGGATCTGCTCTTCGAGGCCGGGGACGGCACTCACGCCTGGGGGGATCGTCCGCTGCCCATCCAGCCATTCGCCGACCTCCTCATAGATCAGCTTTGCCTTGTTCGATACGAGGGCACGGGAGATCCCCTCCTCCCGGACATCCCCGTCGGGAAGCACCGTGTATTCTATCACGATCGCCCGGTGATCGTTTCCGGGGAGGAGCGAACTGATCCCCTTCGAGAGCCGGTCCGGGAGCATGGGGAACGTCTCGACCCCGGTATACACCGACGTTCCGTTGTGGGCTGCACGGTGGTCGGTCTGGGAACGCTTCGGGACGAAGTGATCGACATCCGCAATGGCAACCATCACGTGGATCTCATCCCCGGAGCCGCGTTCGCAGTACTCGATCTGGTCAAGGTCCATGGAATCAGAGTTATCGATAGATGACCAGAGGAGGGGGCGGAGATCCCGTACGTTGTTTCCTCCATCGGGATCGTTCTTCTCATCGATCGATTCGACCTCCCGCATCACCGCCTTTGAAAATCCCGGCTCGAACCCGTATTTCCGCATCGCATCCCACGCGATGGCTTTCAGGTCAATAAATTTCTGTTTTTTCATTGTTCAACTCTGAAAGATTCGTTTGATGGCATAAAAACTTCTTGAACCTGCTTTCAGAAGACAGGGAAGCCCTCTGCATCTCCCTCCATGGAGACGACCGGGGTGCCATATCAGTCGCCAGGCCTTCATCTCACCCAAATCATCTCCTCGTTTCCAGGAACAGCACGGTGATGTGAAGTGAATCGCTCAGAGGGGACAGAAGAGGGGATACGGCATTCAGGACAAAAGACCGTCCTGCTCCTCCTGGGACGATCCTGATGATTTAAGTACCTGACGGGATGAACCTAAGCTGGTTCAACTATGGCAGCACGATCCTGGAGAGAAGCAAAAGAGATCGCCGACCGGGAAGGGGCGGAACTCGTCTTTCACAACTATGACACGAAGGAATATGGGGCATGTTCACGGGATATGACCTTCGGATGTTTTATCAAAGGAGAGTTTGTTGAGGAACGATGCATCTGCATGCCGGCAAAATTCTCATCGGAAGAACTCGAGAAGAAGGAGCAGGCATTTCTCGCAGAAAATCCGGGATGGGGAGAATGAAACGAACGATATATCAGATCAGTTATTTCAGAACCTGAACGTACGGGAATCTGCCTGCCGGATCTCTCTGGATGCCAGATCAATGTCATCAGCGAGACCAGTGCAATCTCCTATCTCCGATAATACTTCGGAAATTGTTCGTCTTTTCGGGTAATGTTTGAGGATTACCTCTGAGAAGCTCATCTTCTTATTCTTCTTGAGACGTTTCAAACGTTCATATGCCTCGTCGGTTATCCTGATGGTTCTGGTGGCCACGTTCCGTACCTATGTATCGGTTCTGTGGGTTGTACCTATCAAGGTTATGGGACAGAGCCGGAGAATGAGGAATGGAATACAAAGGGAATAGTACGCCTTAACCATCACCTGCGATTTACTTCAGGTTCAGCTCATCACGGATCCGGTGGACGAGATCATAGACCGCCTGCCTGAACTCTCCCCCGATCTCCTCCCATGATGGGCTGGTCTTCCGCTCTTCTTCCTTATTTGACGGGGTAGGGACTGTGCTTGTATCCTCTGGGGGTTTCTCTTCAGGCTTCGAGAAGATGGAGAGGTACCCGGTTATCAGGACGACAATGAACGTGAGAGGGTACAGGATCAGTTTCACAAACTGGAGGGTTGGACTGATACCGAGCGAATAAAATGAATCAATGAATGCCATTACCGCGAGGATGAACGAGACGAGCAGGACACTGGCGATTGCATTAAAGAGCGGGAAGGGGAGATTGAAGGGGAACCTGAACGTGGCAAAGATCTCCCCGAACATAAAGAGCACCGAGAAGATGATGATCAGGGCTGCATTGGCATACAGGAGATCGACAAAGCCCGAGAAGAGCGGCCAGGAGACGTTATCGGCGATATATCCCAGTATGATTAAAAATATCAGGAAGAAGAGTATCCCGATCAATCCGGAGATGAGGGCTTTTATCGCGGAAGACTCCCGGCAACCATTGTTATTCATTTACAGAACTCCCGTTTTGAAGATTTTTTTACCTGAACGGCTTACCGGCACTATTTTCTTACCCGCTTTATAGAACATACCCAAGATAATTTATCAACATTCTCCCATTCTACAGGATTTCCAATAAATCCGTTATGATCCCGGGAAAAGTGATGGTCAGGATTTTCCCCCGTGCAGGGGAGGTCATATCTTCTTCTCGAGGAGCGCCCTGATGGCCTTCAGCTCATCGAGAATCTGGATCTCTGACGTTTTCATTAAAGGAGCTCTCCCCCCGGTCCCTGTGCCATCCCCGCCGACCGAGGTTCTTACCATGCTCCGGATCAGTTCCCGGAGTTCTTCCGCATGCACAATAGCCTCGATACGAATCTCGGCTGCCTGTGCCTGTCCTGAATAGCCGGCAGTCTGGATGGAGATAGTAGAGATATCGAGTCTCCGCATCACCGGTCCCTGCCTGATATCAAGGTTCGTGATCCGGTTGTAGGGGACTATTCCGGTCCGGCGGAAGATGACCCCTCGCTTCCAGCGCATCTCGTCCTCGTGCAGTTCGTACCACATGCTCTCGTAGTACAGTTTCGTCCAGATGGCAAACAGGATAACTAGCACCACCAGGCCTCCGATTATGCCAAGAAAGATGCCAGTGTCAACCGCTGAAGAAAGATACATTGGAAGGAGGATCACAATGGCCAGGAACATGATGAGCAGGAGAAAGTCAACGATGAACCAGGTCACCAGCGAAGGCGAGGGTTTGAACGGGGTGTGGAGAGGGAAGTGGTCGCTTTGCATGATATTCCTGGGATTAGGGGCGAGATAAAATCATCCGGGCTGATGAAAATGATTTCATTAAGAGGGGTAGATCTAGTCTTCTACAAAATCAACGAAATCCAGAGATGGGAATCGGTTTCACGTCTGGGACCCGATTCGGCCTTCGTTACTCTTCCGGACCGCCGGGATCAAAACAGAAGAAATAATGTAGCTAATCCACACACTGTCAGGTATCCAGGAGGCAGAACCGGGTATGCGTTGGATCAATCCATATGCAGTTGTTGCTGGCGTCGTGAACCGGTTTCCACGAGCAGTCCTCGCAGTGATGGTCGCTCTCGCCATCGTGGCAATAGTGTTCATGGGGGCGATTCCGCCCTACACGATCTCGGACGAGTACATGGACAAGAGCGCTCCCGAGGGGGTTGTCTTTGATACCTACAGCAACCGCTACATGCAGGACACCTACATTCTCCTGATCCATGCGGGGGATATCACGGACCCGGAGCTCCTTTCCGACCTCCTCATTCTCGAGGAGCAGATCCGCCGTATCGATGAGGTCAGTTCGACGACCACCGTTGCGGACGTGGTTGCACAGTTCAACGGCGGGGTAATCCCCGGCACGAGGGCAGAAGTCCAGGCAATAATTGACAGCCTCCCTCCCGACATTCGGCAGCAGTTCGTTCCCGACCCGCAGACTCTCTTTGGGTATATCCTCATTGACCAGGGGTTGCCTACGGACAAATCCTTTACAATCGAACCGGTCGTCGTCAATACCATCGCGCAGGCTACCCTCCCGCCAGGGGTGTCAATCGAAGTGACCGGCAATACGCCACTTAACTTTGAAATCTTCGTGGCGATGATGATCGGCTTCGTACTCCTGGTCATCGCCGCGATGGTGCTCATGCTCGTCATGAAATACCTCCTCTGGTCCAAGATACGATACTGGATACTTCCGGTCGTGCTCCTCACCTTCGGGCTGTTCTATACCTTCGGTCTTATGGGCATCTTCGGAATACCCGCGAACGATGGGGCTATCGCGGCATTCCCCATTCTCCTCGGGCTCGGCATCGACTACGCCGTCCAGTTCCATTCGCGGTTCGACGACGAATGCCGCGTTCACGACCGTAAGGAATCGCTCTCACTGACGATCACCGCGGCGGGTCCTGCAGTCCTCACTGCTCTCGTGGCGACGAGCCTCGGGTTCCTGGCAATGTTCATCAGCCCGATTCCCATGATCCGGACCTTCGCGCTGGTCTCCATCATCGGGATAGTCTGCTGCTACCTCACTGCGCTTTTTGGGTTCGGGGCATTTGCCCATGTGTTGGGGTACGTCCCGAAAGCCCCCGGAAACACCATCGCCGACCGCATCATGACCGTCTATGATACCGGTCTGACTGCGATCTCATCCGGGGTCGTGAAAATTGCCGTTCCACTCGTGCTCGTCGCGGTCGTCATTGCGATGGTAGGTATCTCGCTCGACCCTGGCATTCCCGTCGACGCTTCACAACAATCGTTTGCACCGTCAGACATGCAGGCCGTGGTCGTTGCAGACGAGGTCGAGTCGATTGCAGGATCGCTCACCCCTCTGCCGCTCTACGTCCAGGGCCTCGATCCCCGGACGATATCAGGGATCACGTGGACCGATCGTTTGTGCGGCCTTCTGGAGGAAAACTACGATAAAATCTCAAGTATCGACAGCATGTCTACCCTCGTTCGCTCATACAACAACGGAGTGCTCCCCATAAACCAGGCAGAACTCGACCGCGTACTCGCGTCCATCCCGCCGGATCAGCTCAGTCCTTACCAGGCCAATGATACCACCTCGGTCATCAGGATCAACACGCTCTCGATGGAGATCAACGAACAGGTCGCCTTTTCGGACAACGTTGAGCGGGATATCGCCTGGCTCGGGCCGCCTCCCGGGACAATGGTCACCCCGACCGGGTCCTTTACCCTTTACACTATCCTCACCAGCCAGGTGATCGAAGACAAAGATAAGATGACATATCTCGGGTTTGCCCTGATATTTGTCTTCCTGCTGCTCGTATACAGGAAGGGGATTGCCCTTACGCCGCTTGTCCCTATCATCTGTGTTCTCGGCTGGAACCCGATCGCGATGATCCTGCTCGGGCAGAGCTATAGCATCCTGACCGCGGTCCTTGGCTCAATGACGATAGGGATTGGATCCGAGTACACGATCCTCATCATGGAGCGGTATCTCGAGGAATACCAGGAGTCCCATGACAGGATAGCGGCGATGCAGCGGGCCGTCCGGAAAGTCGGCACCGCTGTCACGGTATCAGGACTCGTGACTGCAGCAGGCTTTTCCGCGCTCATGCTGTCGTCCTTCCCGATCCTCTCCGGGTTCGGGCTTGCGACCGTGGTCGTGGTCATCCTCTCGCTGATAAGTGCGGTCGTGGTGATGCCTGCGACCCTCGTGGTTGCCAGCCGGTTCGGAGCGGCAAAATCTAGCCCGTAAACCTCACTATTTTAGGGTACGGTGGCATTTCATCCACCATTATTTCACCCTCTCAAAGGCTCTCATCTCTCTCACTCCTGGGGTTGCGCCTTCGGGTCACCCAACCGATGTGGCGTCCCCGATGATACGAAAGGGCGCAATCGAGCACCAATAGTTCTTCAGTATGACGGGGGCATCACTTTTTTGAAAGGGAGGGAAGAACTTCGATAAGTGATTTATTTTCCGACGTGATTTATAAGAAAGATTGGTAGTGAAAAAAGCGCGATACCCTGTTTTATTGGTTCTTGTGTTTTCGCCAGACGGACCATCCGGCATAGGCAATAATTACCCCGACACCCGCAATTGCAATCATGAGCGCGGGGTTCCCGGTTACTGCATCGGTGCCTTCGGGTGACTGGACACTGACCCCGAGGCTCGCCCTGTCCGAGAGCATCAGGGCTCCGAGCCCGTCCCGATATTTCACCTCGGTATCGAGCGGGTACTGTTTCCCTGATATTGCCGATTTTGCAGAAATTTCAAACTGAGCGGTCCGTGTTTCACCGGGCCCGAGAAACCCGAGCACAGCAGAATCCTCTGCAGGCACGATAACCTGGCTCCCGATGATCCTTGCCTCGGCATTGGATGCAGGGGAATCCCCCGTATTCGTGTACGATACATTGATGAGGGCCGTTCCACCCGGGCTTATCACGATACCGGGGCTGTCCACCCTGAACTCGGCTCCTTTTGCCACCGTTATCCCGACAGGGACAGCAGGAGTGGTGCGGGTGCTGCCATCGCTCTCGCGATACGTCCCCTGAAGAACAGCAGGATACCCCCCTGCCTCGGTATGGTCTTTCACGGCGATCCTCACCCGTACTGGTGCGGTCTGCCCCGGTTCGAACCGCCCGATGTACGTGCTGCCTTCAACGACCTGGAAGGTCACGTTGTCAAACGGGACAACGCTGAAGACGACCTCGCTTCCTGTCGCATGACCGACATTTTTCACCTCGCCGGTCAGGTATCCCTGCGTCCCCGGGATGAGGTTCTCCTGCTGCACGTTGAGGAGAACCGGCCTGACCTCGGACTTAATGGTGATCCCGACCGGAATGGTCAGTGACATCTCGCGGTAAAGCGGCTGAATCGTCGTATATTCTGCCCCTGTCATCGGTATCGCGTAGATGTAACGGTACGTCAGGTTGAGGAGGATGGAATGGGTCCCGGGGAGGGATTCCTCGTCAACGGTCCCCTGGATGGTAAGGGGGACCTTCTCTCCCGGCCTGATATCCCCGGCCAAGACCGGCGGAGTTTTCAGGCTGACCGGTGCATCGGACGCCCAGGGGCTCACCACGAGCCCGAGTGCCGTGCGTGGGTCGTAGGTATCGGGGGCGAGGAGCGGGGCGATCTGGACAGAGGTGTCCTGGTCCTCGTTCGTCAGAACAACGGTTATTGTGAAGGTATCGCCAGGGTAATACTTGGGGTCACCGACGACTTGTGCCGAGAGAACAGGCTCGAGACCTGTGTCGATATAGGTATACCCGAGAGCGAGGCAGGGGGGAGCTGATAGTGTGATGCAGAGGAGGAGCGCAGCCACGAGGCGGGTGCAACGCCACAATGCGAAATATCTCATGGCGCTTTGCCTTGGGACTCTGCCTTCTTTTTCCTGCGGTACCAGAGGAACGCTCCCCCCGCGATCACGAGTATCACAAGGACCGCACCGGCCATTCCGGTTGCCGAATCGGCCTGGACGTCTATCAGCACCGGGATATTGTCGGAAGTGTAATCAGTTGCGCCCGCGTCGGTGTACCGCACCTCGGAGTCTGCCGAGTACGTCTTTATCATGGCACCGCCATCGGTTTTCACGCTGAACAGGGCGGTAGCGGACTCTCCAGGGCCGAGGTCACCGAGGTAGGCGGTGTCGTCATCGCTCGAAAACGGGTTGATGACGCTGATACGGGCCTTCGCATTGTAGACCGTCGAGTTTCCGGTATTCTTGTAGGTAACGCTCACGGTGCTTGTCGTACCGGGATGGACGACCGATGGAGAACTCACCCGTTCGAACGAAACCTTGTCCTGGAACGATACCCCGGCGGTGACTGTTGGGGAGGTTGCAGCAGCGCCCTCGAAGTCCTTGTATGCCGCATAGAGGGACAGGGGATACGAAAGCCCCGGGTCCGCATCACCCGAAACCGCGACCTTGAACCTCGGCTGGACGGTGCTCCCCGGAGGGAACTCCCCGATATAGACACTGTTGCTGAACGGAACGAACGGACTTGCCCCTTCGGGGACAAGGAAGAGGGACGTGCCGATCCCTGTGTCCTGGCCGGTGTTCCTGATGGTGAAATCGATGACCCCCTCCCCTCCTGCAGAGAGATCGTTACTCTGGACCTTTTCGACGGCGAGAATCACCATCCGCCTGATTTCTACCGGCAACGGAAGTACGGTCTCATTTTCCTTGAAATAGTACGTCATGTCAGCGGTCCCCTGCTGCTCGATCCGGGGCACATAACTATAGCTGATTCTGGCAAGCATCGTGTAATTACCCGCCGGGGCGGCCTGCGGTACGTCGACACTGAAGGTTACCGGAACGATCTGTCCAGCTTGAACCTCGCCTATGATTTGAGGGTTGGATCGCACCAGAACAGGAGCATCGCCGGGGAGGATCTCGATTTCAGTGGACTTTGCGGTGGTGGGGAGGTACATGGGCTGCATGGAGAGATAATTATAGGTTTCCAGCGTGATGGTGCCCTTGTTCCCGATGTTCACAAGGAGCTCTTCGGTCGCCCCGGGTATCAGTTCAGAGGTTGATCCGAGGGAGATAAAAAGATCGGGCCCCCCCGAGAGGTAGCGATCCCCTGCCAGACAGGGGGTTATCGATAGTCCGATCCCGATACATGCGATTAAAATCCCCGTCATGATTCCAAAGCGATCCATCCAGACCATTCCCCGACCAATATACGATGTGATGGTATTTCGGGTCGGATTTTATTAATTTACCTATATCGTGATGAGCAAAAAGGAGCAAGGTCAGGGGGGAACTGCCCGCTTCCTGTGGCAGTGGCGTACGTGATCAGGCAGAGGTTGCTAAAATAGGGGAGAACTGCCTTGTCCCGCCAAGATCGAAATTTGACAAAAAGAGAGCAACGCCCCGGCCGGGATTTGAACCCGGGTCAAAAGCTCCGCAGGCTTCTAGGATGTCCACTACCCTACCGGGACTCAATCAGATGGTGATCTGACCATAATCATATCATTTCATCTGTTAAATAACTGTGCGTTTATCCCACCGGAGGTACGGATCGGAAAAGGCTCCTCCAAAAACATTATTCATTACAGGACGCAAGTATCCGGGAACAAAAATGCTGGAGGTATTTTTTTCATAAATAACCTTTGAGCCCCGATTTCAGGATCCGGGCATACCTTATGAAAATCACGAAGTGATTTATTGGAAAAAAGAATTATTTCTTCTCTACCTTCTCTTCCTTCAGCACCTTCTTGGCGATGATAAATACCACGAAGGCCACGATGATGAAATAGATCAGGTCGGCGAGGAACTTGCCCCAGGTGATCACGATCGATCCTATGGTAATGGATGCGGTCTGCCATGCACCACCAGGGATAAAGAAGGTAATGATCGGCATCAGGATATTGTCAACGAGTGACTTGATCAGTGCAGTCGCCGCTACACCGATAATGAATGCGATGGCAAGGCCGATGACCTTATATTCGTACAGGAAATCCATGAACTCTTTTATCATACTCATTTAGTTCTACACCTCACAAATTGTTTAATAAAACTGTTGAAAGTGTTTCAATTTAAAGGAATCGGTCAATGAATGAAAAATTACGCATATTAAAGGCTAAATAAGGTCTTTTCAGAATAAATTCTGTCTTTCTTTTCTGAAACGAGATTCTGACCCGGGTACCGTAAACCTAAGTATAATTAGTGATGATGATCAGGTTTCTTCGGCCAGAGGCCTTTTCCTCATCTCATCAAACGAGATATCGTTCAGGAAATGTAAAATGCCAGTCAATTCAGTGATAGTTATATAAATAACCCGATATTATGGTATACTGGTGAAGTTACATGGGATTTAAAGATGAAGTATTAACCCAGATTGCCGCCCTGCTGACCGCTGCCTTTGGTCTGGTTGCTGCACTGGCATGGAACGGCGCAATTCAGGCACTTTTCAAACAGGTATTTGGGACTGCTGACAGCCTTAACGCACAACTGGTCTATGCAATTATCGTTACTGTTATTGCAGTGTTAGTTACCATATGGATTGCACGGGCCGTTGCCCATGCAAAGGGCGAAGAGAAGAAATAATCAATTATTTCTTTCTTTTAATTCGCAATCCAGCTGAATCCGGATCTCTGCTGGTAGATTCATAAGGAGCGGTCCAAAGGGGTTGAAACAGGACCGATACCCGTTCCAGACAGTAATTGCCCGGTTTCTGATCCACTTATATGCCAGTATTGACAAATAATCACGTCACTCCATGATCATCCTCCGCTGCCGAGCCTGCAACGGGACAGGCGAGGTCACGAATGAGCAGTATAGGATCTGCCAGGCACTCAAATCACATGCCGCAAAGCGATACTTCCATTATCCAATGGAAGAGAGCGCCGGTGACGAGAACGAGCAGCAGAAACATGATGCCTGCAACGGTGTCCCGGAAAAAGTGGACTGCCCCATCTGTGAAGGGGTAGGTGAAGTTGCCTTTGAAGAGGATGACTGGGAACTGAGGATTGTTGCCGACGAGGATGAGCCCCTCGAGGAATAAGCCGTTTTTGTATGCAGTGGATATATGGATGGATACCTTTCCAATACCAGGCTTCGCTAAAGATCCCGTAGCTTCTGTCCGAAATCCGGGAGGAAATCCTTTTTCCGCGACATGACCCCGGGAAGATGCACCGGCTGGGCTTCGAGCCCGAGTGAAGAGAGGACACCAGGATCCCCGGCGGCGAAGAGGTGGCTGTGATTCCCGATGACATTGGTGAACAGCACGAGATAGAGATCGGCTGCATCCTCCTTCCTGAGCCGTTCGAGAACAGCCCGGATCTCATCCTTGCGGCCCTGGAGGAATTCATCGGATGCCATCATCACCTGCGAGATGACAACCTCCCTGCTGAACAGCGAATACCGCTTCGTGTCCCGGGAGAGGAGATCCGGGAGGGGGGTATGATCGAGGTCCATCCCCTCCCGGATCAGCTCCGTCCCGAACGCGACCGGGTCGAGGCTACATATTCCTGCCAGGTAGGCCACCGCCTTCTCATCTGCAGGGGTCGTCGTAGACATCTTCAGCACCAGAGTATCTGAGAGGATCCCGGCAAGGAGGATCCCGGCGACCGGACGGGACGGGTCCTTTCCGGCCTCCATGAACTTCATCGCGATGATGGTGGAGGTGGAACCGACGGGCTCATTCTGAAACCTGACCGGTTTCAAGGTCGTGATCGCCCCGAGCCGGTGGTGATCGATCACTTCGAGGATCTCGGCCGCCTCGATCCCGTCCACCGCCTGCCCGTACTCGTTGTGGTCGAGGAGGATCACCTGTTTCTGTATCTCGCTAAGGAGGGTATTCCGCGAGATCGTGCCAAGGAGCCTTCCCTCCTTGTCTACCACGCAGGCAGTCCGGTACTTAGAATCGGTGACCGCCTTCTTTGCATAGGTGAGGGTGTCATCGAGCCGGAGGACCGGGACATCGGTAGCAAGTACAGAGCCTGCCGGAAGCGAGAGGTGCACCATCCTCCCGACCGAGAAGGCATCGAGCGGGCTTGCCAGGATTGAGACACCCTTCGCAGCGGCAGCTTCGAGCATGCGGCTCCCAGAAGGGGCCCCTTCTGCGATCACGAGGGCCGCTATCCCGGCGGAGATGAGGGCGAGCTGGGCAGGCTCGTTGTCTCCAACCACGGCAACATCCTCCCGTGTCAGCCGGGAGAGAGCGACGTGGAGGGCATCGATCACGATCTCCACCCTCCCGCAGATCTCGCGTTTCCCCTCTACACAGATGCGGGCATCCAGGATCCGGGCAAGCGTTACAAGGGCGATAGGGCCGATGGAGAGCGGTGCATCGCGCCTTGGTGTCACATATGCCTTGGCAAGCCCGTGCTCGCTGACGAGCCCGAGGAACTTCCCTTCGTTGTCGATGATCGGGATGTTCCTGATCTCGTACTCGTCCATCATGGCAGCGACATCGATGGTGGGCATGTCAGCAGGGGCTTTCTGGGTATAGAAGAACGGAATATCGCCGACATTTGGCTCGACGCTGGATATCTCGAGTGGTGCAGGGAGCCCGAAGTATCCCAGGGCAAACCTTGTCTCGGCATTCAGGTCCCCCGAACAGGAGGCGATATACCGTCCCGGTTCCCTGGAGTTGAGGAGATCGGTATACCCGATCACGCTCCCGATGCTGTCAGTATCAGGCTGGCGGTGCCCGATCACGTACACCTTCTGCACAATCTCTCCCTTCCCTCTTATCCCACTATAATGTGAAGTACACAGGTTTAACCCTCACCTTGAAATCAGGCCAGGAATGCCCCACGGCAAACCACGGCTCGAAAAAAACCTGTCACCGGAGTTTACCGTGATGAGGATATCTATATGCTTGCAGGAGAGATTTGATCCCGCAGGAAGAATGAAAAAGATCGTTATCCGCGGGGCTCGGCAGCATAACCTCAAGAATATCACTGTCGAGCTGCCGCGGGACCAGTTCATCGTCATCACCGGCCTCTCCGGCTCGGGCAAGTCCACGCTCGCGTTCGATACCATCTATGCCGAAGGCCAGCGGCGGTACGTGGAATCGCTCTCGGCATACGCCCGGCAGTTCCTCGGGCTGATGAGTAAGCCGGACGTGGATGCCATCAAAGGGCTCTCCCCGGCGATCTCCATCGAGCAGAAGAGCACCAGCAAGAACCCGCGGAGCACAGTCGGCACGGTCACCGAGATCTACGATTACTTACGACTCCTCTTCGCCCGGATCGGAACCGCCTACTGCCCGGTGCATAACATCCGGATCGAGTCGCAGTCCCCGGAACGGATCGCGGATACGATCAGGGAAAAGATGACCGGGACCGTCACCATCCTCTCCCCCGTGGTCCGGCAGAAGAAGGGCACCTACCAGCAGCTGATAAAAGACCTGAATCGCGAAGGATACCTCCGCGTGCGGATCAACGGTGAGATACAGCGGACCGATGAGGAGTTCACGCTCGAACGCTACCGGAAGCATGACATCGAGATCGTCATCGACCGGCTGGACCCTTCCGACCGTTCCCGGCTTGCGGAGGCGTGCGAGGCAGCCCTTGCCAGGTCAGGCGGGCTGTTGATTGTCATGGATGAGGCAGGGGACGACACCCTCTTCTCGGCTACCATGGCATGCCCGGTCTGCGGGATCACCTTCGAGGAACTTCAGCCACGGATGTTCTCGTTCAACAGCCCCTTCGGGGCGTGCGAGGAGTGCAACGGGCTCGGGATAAAGATGGAATTTGATCCCGACCTGATCATCCCGGACCGGTCCCTCTCGATCGCTGACGGGGCAGTCGCCCTCTACCGGAACTTCCTTGACGGGTACCGGAGCCAGTATCTTGCCGCGGTAGCCCGCCACTACGGGTTCTCCATCTTCACCCCGATCAGGGAGATCAGTGATGAGCAGTACAATGCCCTGATGTTTGGTTCCGATGAGAAGATCAAGTTCTCCATGAGCATGAAAAACGGTGAGGGGCACTGGGCTCATACCGGCTCGTGGGAGGGACTCCTCCCCCAGGCGCAGCGCCTCTACCACCAGACCCAGTCCGAATACCGGAAACGCGAGCTCGAACGCTTTATGCGGATATCCCCCTGCCAGCGCTGCGGGGGAAAGAGGCTCAAGGAGAAGGTCCTCGCCGTCAGGGTGCAGGACAAGTCCATCATCGAGATCACCGATATGCCCGTCGGAGACTGTATCCGGTTCTTCCGCGACCTCGCGCTGACCGAGAAAGAGGCGGAGATTGCACGACAGATCCTGAAAGAGATCAATGCACGGCTGGACTTCCTCGAAAAGGTCGGGCTCGGCTACCTCACCCTCTCGCGGAATGCCGGTACCCTTTCTGGCGGTGAGGCCCAGCGGATCCGCCTGGCAACCCAGATAGGATCCAATCTGATGGGAGTGCTGTACGTGCTCGATGAGCCCTCGATCGGCCTCCACCAGAAAGACAACCAGAAGCTGATCGACACGCTTCGGAGGCTCCGCGACCTCGGGAATACGCTCGTTGTGGTCGAGCACGATGAGGATACCATACGGAGCGCCGATTACGTCGTGGACATGGGGCCGGGCGCCGGCCTCCACGGCGGGTACGTGGTAGCGGAAGGAACCCCCGCAGAGATCGAGGGGAGCAGTGAGTCCCTCACGGGACAGTACCTGGCGGGAAGACTGAAGATAGACGTCCCGGACAAACGACGAAAGAATTCCCGGTACCTCAGAATTTCCGGCTGCCAGGAGAACAACCTCAAGAACATCGATGTCAGGATCCCCCTCGGCGTCTTCACGGTCATCACCGGGGTGTCCGGAAGCGGCAAATCGACCCTCATCTATGATACCCTTTACCAGGCGCTCCAGAAGGATCTCTACCATTCCCGGGTCACTCCCGGGAAGTTCAAAACAATCGAGTTCGATTCCGAGATCGACAAGGTGATCGTGATCGACCAGAGCCCGATCGGAAAGACCCCGAGGAGCAACCCTGCCACCTATACCAAGGTCTTTGACGAGATCCGGCAGGCGTTCGCCGGGACCAAGGAGGCGAAGGTCCGTGGTTACAAGCCGGGAAGGTTCTCGTTCAACCTGAAGGGAGGCCGTTGCGAGGCCTGCGAGGGGGACGGGCTGATCAAGATCGAGATGAACTTCCTCCCTGATGTCTATGTCGAATGCGAAGAGTGCCGGGGCAGGCGGTACAACCGCGAGACACTCGAGGTGAAATACAAGGGGAAGTCCATCGCCGAGGTCCTTGACATGACCGTGGAGGAGGCGCTCACCCACTTCGAACACCTCCCGGCCATCCGGAACAAGCTCGAGACCCTCTCCGCAGTCGGCCTCGACTACATCAAGCTCGGGCAGAGCTCGACCACGCTCTCGGGAGGGGAAGCACAGCGGATCAAGCTCACCCGGGAGCTCGCCAGGAAAGCAACGGGAAAGACCATCTATCTCCTTGATGAACCGACCACGGGGCTCCATTTCCATGATGTCAAGAAGCTGATCGCGGTGCTGAGCGAACTCGTGGAGAAGGGGAACACCGTGGTGGTGATCGAACACAACCTCGATGTGATCAAGTCAGCCGATCACATCATCGATCTCGGCCCCGAAGGGGGCGACGCCGGGGGGTATATCGTTGCGACCGGGACCCCCGAGGAGGTTGCGGCAAACCCGGAGAGCCATACCGGCCGGTTCCTCCAGAAGATGTTTGCATGATCGAGATCGCCACCCTCCCCCATGCACCGGGATGCTACCTGTTCAGGGGCGCTGGTGGCACGATCCTCTATATCGGGAAAGCAAAGGACCTGAAAAAAAGGGTCAGCAGCTACTTCCGGAAGCGAGACCTCGATCCAAAGACCCGGCTGATGGTCGAGGCTGCAGAGGACCTCGACTATATCGTGACTAAAAACGAGGTCGAGGCGCTGATCCTTGAAAACAGCCTTATCAAGAAGCACCAGCCCCGGTACAACATCGACCTGAAGGACGCGAAGGCCTACGCCTACCTCCAGCTCACCGATGAACCTTTTCCGGCCATCAGGATCGCCAGGAATCCTTCAGGGAAGGGAACGTTCTTTGGCCCCTTCGTCTCGGCAGCCGAGCGCGAGTATATCCGGGACCTGCTCAAACGGACCTTCAGGCTCCGGACCTGCAAAAAACTCCATAAAAGGGGATGCCTCCGCTACCACATCCACACGTGCAGTGCCCCATGCAGGGGGGAGATCAGCAGCGGGGAGTATGCCACACTTGTCAGGAATGCCACCCTGGTGCTCCGGGGAAGAACAGGGGAGCTCCTTCTCCAGCTGAAACAGGAGATGGCAGAGCGGTCACAACAGGAGGACTTTGAGGGAGCGCTCGTCATCCGTGACCAGATCCGGGCGCTCGAGCACCTCTCCAACCGGCAGGACATCACCCGGAGAAAAGAGGGCGACGAGGATATCATCAGCTACCGGGCCTACCAGGGAACGGTGCACCTCATGCTCTTCAATGTCTACCGGGGGACACTGGGGAACAAGAGCGAGTTCTCGTTTGACGATCACCCGGATTTTTTTGAAGAGTTCCTTGTCCAGTACTACTCCGACAACCCGGTACCGTCCGAGATCATCCTCCCCGAACCGATCAGCGAACCTGTCGTGGAATTCCTCACCCTTGCCCGGGGAAAGAGGATGACCGTGACAGTTCCGAAGATCGGGGCAAAGAGACGGCTCCTCGACCTTGTCGAGAAAAACATCGAAACCGTGTTCTATGCCGGAGAGGTGCGCGTGATGGAGCTCCAGGAGGCCCTCGGGCTGGATTCTCTGCCGGAGGTGATCGAATGCTTTGACATCTCCCACCTCTCAGGATCCTCGGTGGTGGGATCCATGGTCCGGTTCAGGAATGGAAAACCGGAGAAGAAGGAGTACCGGCGGTTCAGGATTCGGACGGTGGAAGGGATCGATGACCCGAAGGCCATCGGGGAGGTGATCAGCAGGAGATATTCCCGGCTCCTGAAAGAAGGGGCACCGTTGCCCGACCTCGTCATGGTTGATGGTGGACGGATGCAGCTCTCCGCGGCACTGGCAGCCCTGAAGGAGATCGGTGCCGGCATCCCGGTCATCGCGCTTGCAAAGAGGGAGGAGCAGGTATATGTCCCTGGCAGGACCACCCCGCTCGCCTTGTCCCGTAAAGAGCAGGGATCCCTGTACCTCCAGGAGATCAGGGATGAAGCCCACCGGTTCGCGATCGCGTACCACCATCTCCTCAGGACAAAGGAGCTGATCCGATGACCGGGTTCGATCTCAGGTCCCGGTTCGGGCCGGCAGGCTCACAGCCGGAAGCGATCAGGGAGCTTGTCGGAGGCCTTGAACAAAACGAACGGTTCCAGACCCTCCTGGGCGTGACGGGTTCCGGCAAGACCTTCACCATGGCGAATGTCATCAGCGAGGCGGAGCGGCCGGCAGTGGTGATCGCTCACAACAAGACACTGGCGGCCCAGCTCTGGAACGAGTTCAGGGAGTTCTTCCCGAACAACCGGGTGGAATACTTCGTCTCGTACTATGACTATTACCAGCCGGAGTCCTACCTACCGGCAAAAGACCAGTACATCGAGAAGGATGCCCAGATCAACCCGAAGATCGAGATGATGCGCCTCTCCGCAACAGCATCGATCCTCTCGAGGAGGGATGTGATCGTGGTCGCCTCGGTCTCCTGCATCTACGGGCTCGGCCGTCCCGAGCACTACCGGAACATGGGATTCGAGCTGAAGGTGGGGGATACCATCTCCCGGAAGGAGATCATCGGGCACCTTGTCGCCAGCCTCTATGAGCGGAACGAGATCGAGCTGATGCCCGGCAGGTTCCGGGTGAAAGGGGACACGATCGACCTCATCCCCGGGTATTTCAACAATATCATCCGGATCGAACTCTTTGGTGACCAGATCGATCGGATCGCCGAGATCGACAGGAATTCCGGGGAGACGAAAGAGAAGATGAAGTACTTCTACGTCTTTCCTGCCCGGCACTATGTCATTCCCCAGGAGCTCCAGAAGCTGGCACTCCGGTCGATCCAGCAGGAGCTGGAGGAGCGCCTCCCGGAACTCGGGATGATCGAGGCACACCGGCTCTCCCAGAGGACCCTGTACGACATCGAGATGATCGAGGAGACGGGGAGCTGCAAGGGGATCGAGAACTACTCCCGCCATTTCGATTTCCGGAAACCGGGCGAGAAGCCCTATTGCCTGCTGGATTACTTCCCTCCCGACTTCCTGCTTTTCATCGATGAGAGCCACCAGACCATCCCCCAGCTCAACGGCATGTACCGCGGGGACCGCTCACGGAAGCAGGCGCTCGTGGACTACGGGTTCCGGCTGCCGAGTGCGTTTGACAACCGTCCCCTGATGTTCAGGGAATTTGAACACTACATGAAGAACGTGATCTTCGTTTCCGCCACCCCTGGTCCCTACGAGCTCACCCACTCCGGCCGGATCGTTGAACAGATCATCCGTCCGACCGGTCTCGTGGACCCGGTGGTGGAGGTGAGGACCACTGCCGGGCAGACCGAGAACGTGATGGAGGAGATTCGGGCCACCATTGCCAGGGGGGACCGGGTCCTCCTCACGACCCTCACCAAGCGGCTGGCAGAGGAACTGACCGAGTACCTTTCCGGGAGAGGGATACGGACCCGGTACCTTCACTCCGAGATCGATACGCTCCAGCGGACCGAGATCATCAGGGAACTCCGTCTCGGGAGGTTTGACGTGCTCGTGGGGATCAACCTCCTCAGGGAAGGGCTTGACATTCCCGAGGTCGGCTTCATCGGGATACTTGACGCTGACAAAGAAGGATTCCTCAGGGATGCACGAAGCCTCATCCAGATCATAGGGAGGGCGGCGAGGAATGTCAACTCCCGGGTCGTGCTCTATGCCGATTCCCTGACGGACTCGATCAAGGCAGCGGTGAGCGAGACCGAACGGCGGCGGGCACTCCAGATGGAATATAACCGGATCCATCAGATCAGCCCGGTGACCATTAAAAAACCGGTCCCTGAAAAGGAAGTGGACCTGAAAGAGACCAGGCATATCCCGAAGAACGACATCCCGAACCTGATCATCGAGCTCGAAGCCCGGATGAACAGGGCTGCCGAGAACCTCGAGTTCGAAGAGGCGATACGCCTCCGCGACCGGATCCGGGACCTTCGGGAGCGGGAAGGAAGGTAGGTGTACCGGAAAAGGAGGGGGGGAGCGTGAGCATGGTGCCGGAAGACATCCTGCCAGATCCAGCAACTGCTCCTGGCTTTTCAGTATAAAAAAACGATCTGATCGATGACTACAATGGAGGGATCGTTTCCATCCTGAAGAACACAGCTGGCATGAATATGGTCAGCATAGAAGCTCGTTCCTGGTTCACTTTTTTAAAAAAAAGCTGAGGGATCCCCCCGAGATTTTACGGGAAGGGAAGGACATTGATGTAGTTTGTCTTTATCTCTGAGTCTGGTTTCCCGTTGGCATCCCGGATGGTCAGCCTGACGGTGTAGAGGCCGGGTTCGGTAAGGGTGTACATCTGGTCGCCCTGTCCTTCAGAGAAGTATACAATGTTCTTTGCATACTCTTCCGGGTTGTCCATGATGACCCATTCCCTGGTGGCAACATCGCCTGTCGATCGGTCAGAGAGCACGATCGTCAACGGCGCTGAACCAGTTGTGGGTTCCGCGATGAAATCCGCTATCAGGGGGGCTACGACCGTGATGGTCTTCGTGACCGAGTCACTCCCTGTCAGACCGAGCACTGACAGGGTGATGGTATAGGTCCCCGGGGCCGGATAAGTATGGATCGGGTTTCGCTCCGTTGAGATATGGGCATCACCAAAGTTCCAGTTCCACTTGAGGACATTCCCACTGGAGAGATCGCTGAAAGCCACACTGAGGGGGGCAGTTTGACCCTCGTTGCTGGGAGTGTAGTTGAAGTCGGCCTTTATGGGTTGACCGACAACGATATACCCGTTCTTGGTCTCGGTACTGCTCCCGGCCGCGTTACTGGCCGTCAGTTGGACACCATAAGTTCCGGGGCTTGAGAACACATACACCGGGTTCTGCTCGTCTGAGCTGCCGGAGTCCCCGAACTTCCATGACCAGTTGGTGGGTGCTCCCATTGAGAGATCCGTGAACCTGACAGTCAGGGGGCTGTCTCCTGCGGTCCGGTTTGCGGTGAATTCAGCAACCGGTGGTGAGACAAGGACCTCGATCGTCTTTGTGGCGGTATCCGATCCCGCCTTGTTGTACACGGTCAGTTCGACCTGGTACATCCCTGGATTCTTATAGAGGAAGTAAGGGTTCTTCTGATCAGAGATCTGCCCGTCTCCGAACTTCCAGGCCCATCGGTAGGGATCACCATCGGACATGTCGGTGAACTGGACGAAGAGCGGGGCTGGTCCCGACATTGGGGTTGCCGTGAAGTGTGCCACCGGGGTTTCAACGACCGTGACATACGAGAGTTTCGTAATCTTCTCCCCGACACCATCGCTGTTCAGGGCGTACAGCGTCACATTGTATACCCCGGGGGTGTTATACACATGGACCGGGTTCGCCTGGTTGATGCCGGTGACGATTGAACCGTCCCCGAAATTCCATGACCAGATGTAGGGGTAGTTCGTGGAGAGATCAGTGAACTGGACCGTCAGGGGGACGGTGCCATAGGTCGGGCTTGCCGTGAAGTCAGGAACAGGCGGAGGAGTCGTTATCCTGAAGGCATTGCGTATTCCCCCGGCCTTCCCGTCCGGGTTCACCACGATCAGGTTCCACTGGCCGAGTGCTCTCCCGGTCAGGTTGAATTCGCAGGTGATGTTCCCGGGATCCAAGACAATCACCTTCTCGCCCTGGATGACATCGGTCCCTGTCGGAGTCGTCAGGTTGACCCTTGGGACCTTCGGCGAATCTAAGAAGTAGGCACCTGATACCGTGACAGCGACCACCGTATCATTGGTCCCCTTCGACGGCGTGACCCCCGAGACGGTCGGCCTCGGGTTCTCCACGGTGAAATTGAGGGAGTTCGAGACCTGCCCGTCAGGATTTCTTACAGTTACACTCCAGTTCCCAAGCGCTGCACCCGCAAGAGGCAGGTCACACTTGATGGTGCCGGCATTCACATAGGTCACATTCGTTCCTAAAATGGTAACAGCGTCCTTCGTGAGGTTCACTGCAGGAGTATCCTTGAAGAAGGCCCCGGATATCGTGACATTGACGATGGCATTGTTGGCCCCCGACGGCGGGGAGATGCCGGCAATTTCAGGCGCCGGGTAGACCACTTCGAATGCATTGTCAAGGGTCCCTGACTGCCCATCGTCATTGGTGACGGTGATATTCCATTGCCCGATCTCAGCGCCGGTCAGGTTCACGCTGCAGGTGATATTCACCGGGCTGTTCACCACAACATTCTCGGCTGCGATGGTCGCCAGGTCTTTGGTAAAGACGACCGTTGCCCCCTCTTCGAATCCGGCCCCGGAGAGATTCGTGATCGTGATGATGCCACTGTTTACCGCCTTGGATGGCTCAACGGCTGTGACAGTTGGAGCATTTGGATAGGTGATGAAGAAGCCATTGGGAAGGGTTCCGGATTGACCGTCAGTGTTGGTTACGACAACATCCCAGTCACCGACGTGTGCATCGGTGAGATCAAAGGAACAAGCAAGTGATGTTGATTTTACAGGTGCAATGCTTCCTTCGATATCAGGCTGCCCAGCCATGGAAAGGTTGACCGATGCCCCTTCTATAAATCCGGTTCCTTCCACCTCACAAACTACAGAAGAATCATCATTACTCCCACCGGAAGGAGTTATGTTTACTATCGTAGGTGCAGGATTCCAGACCGTGAATCCGTCCTTGAGCACCCCGGTCTTTCCATCGGGATTGGTCACTTCCACCGACCATTTCCCGGCAGCAGCCCCCGAGAGGTTGACCTTGCAAGTGATCTCTCCTGATGAGACCCAACTCACTCCTTCTGCAGAGATAGGTGTGATCCCCTCTTTGGTGAGGGTGACTTTGAGGGCCCCATCACGGAAATCACTTCCCTTCACGGTGAGATCAACACTGACCTGGGTGTTGATACCCGAAATCGGATTTACCGATGATACCGTTGGCGGAAGATTCTCCACAAGGAACGGTGTTCCGAGCACCGCTTCAGATCCGTCCGATGTATTCACCACAACTACGGTCCGGGCCCCTGCCTCCTCACCATTCAGGTCAAAGAAACAGGAGATCCATCCGGCATTGTAGAAGTGATTATACTGCCCTGTAATGTTGGAGGTCCCGGCAGGTCCATTGGTCAGAATCACGCTGAATGCTTCCGGGAGTTCGTTTCCCGTAACATCAACGTAGACCCACCCGGTATTGGTCCCATTGACAGGGTCGATGCCGGTCACATTGAAGGCGCCCGAAACAGGGAGCACCAGCAGGGTGGCCGCCAGTAGCAGAATGACAGTACACATTACCCCTTTCATGTTCATACGAACACCTCAGCATATATGCTTTGTATACATCTCCCAATCATGAAACACAGACTGATTTGGCGCCCAATTCCATGATATAAATGTATTCATCATATGCTCTATCGTAATATATATAAACCTTTCTCAAAAAATGAGGTGTTTTGCGGGGTTATTTTACCATAATAGACCTCATTGGATGGTAAAATTTCAATGCAAACGATCTCACTGCGGCATCATGGCATTTCATGACCTGGCATGGAATGATTACCTTTTTTCAGAGCCCTGTACAATTTTTGGGATGATGATAATTTCAGCTTAACAAGGTAAACCAGTACACAAAAATAGGAGGATACTTCAATTCCGAATTGCACGAATATCTGCACTTCATTACCCGGAAAACCTCTGGGAAATCAGAATAGTGCATACTCATCAAGGTACAGTCAAACCAGGAAATAACCGAAAAATATCATATTCAGGATAAATTATTTCGCACCCATGAATGGATATCAGCTTAACTGGTGCTGGACCTTAACGAGATCCGATAGAAATACCCCAGGAATCATTACGGATCTCCTTTTTCAATACCTGGCTATTGAGTGTATGATGATACGAAGAAGATGATTGTCAATAAAAAGGAGTAAACTCGTTCCTGTGTATCACCAAATTGAACCTGCCAGAAAACCAACGGTCATGCCCTCATTGATCATCACTTCTTAACAATTGTTGAATGCTTCGCTCCGCTGATGTTGTTCATGGCACCTGCGGTCAATGCAGTCAACGATCGGTACTGGTCCGGCATTCGGGCCTCCTTGGCTGCCCCAGTAGTTCTCCTTGGCTCCCAGGTCGCAACAGCCCGGGACAGGAACGTCCACAAAAAAGGTTGCGAGTCTTACCCGTCGTGAATCAGAGTCTGGGTTTGGTCTTGAGGGCTTCAACAAGCAGCTCAACTCCTGCCTCGATATCCCTGGGATCCACGACCTCCACGGGGGAATGGACATACCGGGTCGTGATCGAGAGCGTAGTGCTTGGAATGCCACCCCGTTCGAGATGGATAGCGGTGGCATCGGTGGTCCCGCCTGAACCCACCTCGACCTGGACAGGGATATCATGGGCCTTTGCTGTCTTTTTCAGCCACTGGACCATGGCCCTGCTTGCGATGAGACCCCGGCCGCTTGCATCGACAATCGTGATGACAGGACCTTTCCCCATCTCGACCGGCACATCATTCTTGTCGATGCCTGGATGGTCCCCGGGGATGGTCACATCGGTTGCGATCGCACAGTCGGGGTGGAGGGTATACGCACTCGTCTTCGCCCCCTTCAGCCCGACCTCTTCCTGCACGGTGAAGACCCCGCAGATGGTGAATGGGGACTTTACCTTCTGGAGAACTGAGATGAGCAATGCAACCCCCACCCGGTTGTCAAATGCCTTCCCGGTGAGCCGCCCGTTCCCGAGTTCCGCAACCTCGCGATCGATAGTCCCCGGGGTTCCGACCTCGATCCCAAGCGCCTCCGCATCCTCCCTGCTCGTCGCCCCGATGTCGATAAACATGTCATCGGTCTTCACCCCCTTCTTCCGTTCCTCCTCGTCCATCTTGTGAGGGGGTTTTCCCCCGAGAACACCTGGTATTTTACCGCTTGTGCCATGGAGGATTACACGCTGGTTATAGAGGGTAGGAGCATACCATCCCCCGAGGGTGACAAACCGGATGAATCCCTTGTCATCGATGGACTTCACCATCAGCCCGATCTCATCCGAGTGGGCAGCGATCATCACCTTGAAATCATTCCCTTTCTTTACGGCGATCAGGTTGCCCATCGCATCTTCGTGCAGTTCATCAACATGGTTCTTCAGTTCCTTCCTGACGATGGAAAGCACGCTCCCCTCGCTGCCCGAGAGCCCGTGTGCATTCGAGAGTTTAATCAGCAGATCTTTTACCATGGTTCACTCCCCGACCGCTGCCCGGATTCTCTCCACGGCAGTCTTCAGTTTCTCCATCGACGCTGCGTAGCTGATGCGGGCGTAGTCGGGTGCATTGCATCCGAATGCACTTCCCGGCACGATAATGACCCCTTTCTCCAGGACCTTTGCCAGGATCTCCCGCTTCATCGGCACGAACAGGTAGAAAGCACCCTCCGGTATGGGGAACGAAAAACCCATCTCCCGGAGTGCTCCGTAGAGGTAATCCCTCCGTCTCCGGTATTCATCCCTCATCTGCCGGACACATTCCTGCGGGCCTGTGTACCCTGCAAGGGCAGCATACTGCGATATCGAGCTCGCACAGGCCTGGCAGTACTGGTGGACCTTCAGGCACTGCTCGGTGTACTCCTTCGGCCCCGCCAGGTAGCCGAGGCGCCACCCGGTCATCGCGTAGGTCTTGCTTGCCGCATTGACGGTGATGACGTCATCGCTGTACGTGGCCGGGCTGTGGTGGGAGGATCCGTAGATGAAGTGTTCGTATACCTCGTCGCTCACGACGGTCACCCCGGCATCTTCGGCATACTCGGCAATGGCCTGAATCGACTCCCGGCTCTCCACCGCTCCCGTCGGGTTGCCTGGCGAGTTGATCACGATCAGCCTGGCACCGTCCATCAGGGACTTGGCAGCCTCGATATCGAGGTGCAGCTTTGCATCGAGGGGGATTCCCTCCGGTCTGCCCCCTGCAAGGACGGCAAGTGCCCCGTAGGAGACAAAACCCGGATCAGCAAAGACCACACGGTCACCTTCCCCGACCAGCGCCTGCATGATGATGTGAAGGGCTTCGCTCGCCCCGGCGGTCACAATGATCCGCCCCGGATCATACGAGAGGCCGTTCTCCTTTTTGAACTTGGCGGAGAGGGCTTCCCTGAGTTCCGGTATCCCCATGTTGGAGGTATATCCGGTCTTTCCCTCCCTGATGGCCTGAATCGCCCCAGCCTTCACGTGATCGGGGGTGTCGAAATCGGGCTGCCCCAGCCCGAGATCGATCGAGTCGGGCCTGGCTGACTCGAACAACTTCCGGATACCGGATATCTCGATTCCCCGGCACCGTTCTGCACATACATACTCCTTCATTCTTGCTCCTTACTCGATGTTCGCATGGCGGTTCTTCAGCTCCTTCTCGTCGATCATGGAGACCTCCATCAGACGTGAGATACAGGCATCGGCAAACACCATCGCTGCGGTCTCAAAGAGAGTACCGAGCGGGGCAAAAGATTTGTGCTCCCCGGTCATTTGCCGTATCTCAAACTCAGCAGTCTCGTCCCTGACCTGGTCTCTCTGGTTTTCGATGATCACGATCACATCTGCCATCCTGCTGATCTTCGAGTCCCGGTTGGACGTGATGAGCGCAATACGGCCCCCGATCTCCTTTGCCGTGTCGGCAATGTCGGCAATCGTCTTTGTCCTGCCTGAACCGGAGAAGATAACCAGGAGATCCTTCTGCTGCATCGCAGGGGTTATGGTTTCCCCGACCACGAAAGAGATGAACCCGAGGTGCATCAGCCGCATGGCAAATGCTTTGGCAACAAGCCCTGACCGCCCTGCACCCATCACGTAGATGCGCTCCGCACTCTGGATCGCGGAGAGGAAGGCTTCGGTCTCGCTGTCGGAAAGACTGGCCGCGGTGTCCCTGATCTTTGAGGCCATGAGCCGCATCATGTCCTGAACGCTGTGCCTGGTTGCCATTTTGCACTGGAGAATATCACTGCAAACTACATACAATTTCGTATGGGAGGCCCTTCAGCGGTGAAAGGGCTTTATGCCTCTTTCGGGATACTATTCTTTACCAGCTAATCGTGGAGAACGACAGGAAAGAATCTTCTTTTTCCACTACACAGGAATCCCAGGAGCTTTGAGAGTGTTGATGATGCCTGCACCGTGGTATCATAGAGGCAGGGAGTATCCCGTTCCCCCATTGCCCGTTTCGACGACCAGGACCATGAGCAATCCAGGATATAGAAAGATAAGGAGGAGCAGGGATGATGTCGGGAGCTGATCTTTCAGCCGTTCTTGCCCGGGAATATCCCTCTTTACTCCGATTGTATCAAGACCTCCACGCTCACCCCGAACTTTCCGGGCAGGAGGCATGGACGTCGGAGCGGGTAGGAAAGGAGCTGGAAGCGGCAGGTTTTGCGACGACACGGGGGGTTGGCGGGTACGGTGTAATAGGAGTACTCACCCGCGGAACCGGTCCTGTTGTAATGCTGCGGGCGGACATGGACGGTCTTCCCCTGAAGGAGGAGACCGGTCTCCCCTACACGAGCAGGGAGAAGGCCCGTGATGCCCGCGGGCAGGAGGTGGACGTGATGCATGCCTGCGGGCACGATCTCCACGTGGCTGCGTTGATCGGTGCGGCACGGGTCCTCGCGGCCTGCCCTGACTGGTCCGGGACCCTGGTGATGGTCGGGCAGCCCTCGGAAGAGACCGTTTCAGGGGCTGCCCGCATGATCGCCGACGGCCTCTTTTCTCGGTTTCCAAGACCGGATGCTGCAATCGCATTGCATGTCGCCCCTGAAATTCCCGCAGGCACTATCGGCTGGCGTGAAGGGATCATCTCTGCGGGAGGAGAATCGCTTGACATTGTGGTCTGTGGTATCGGGGGACATGCCGCTCACCCGGAACGTGCCCGTGATCCCGTCGTCCTTGCCGCCCAGATCATCCTCGCCTTCCAGACCATTGTGAGCCGGGAAGTCCCGCCCGGAGAACTCGGAATCATCACGGTGGCATCGGTCCATGGGGGAAGCAAGCACAACGCGATACCGGATGAGGTGCTGCTCCAGGTGAACATTCGGTACTTCAGGAAGGAGGTCAGGGACCTGCTGCTCAATGCGATAAAGAGGGTGACAGAGGGGATCGCCAGGAGTGCCGGGATGGCACCCCCGCTCTTTCCCAGGATAACGCTCCTTCCCCAGTCAGTCCCGCCCATGACCAACGATCCCGCCCTCACCCGGAAGGTTGCAGACGCGTTCATTCGATACTCTGGAGAGGACCACGTGCTCCATATCGAACCGGTAACCGGGAGCGAGGACTTCGGCGTCTTCGGGCTTGTTGAACCCCGCATTCCGATCTGCTACTTCCGTATCGGGTGCGGTGATGAAAAATATACCTGCGGATTCCTCCACAGCAGCCGTTTTGCCCCCCCGCCTGAAGTAATCCGGGATGCTGCAGGTGCCCTGGTTGTTGCAGCACAGGCCATCCTGGACCGGGCACCCCCTCATCCGCCGGGCAGGTAGTGCTCGATATTCCCGAACGGCAGGAGGTTTCCCTCCTCGATGATGGAGACCGGGCCATGCCCGCAGCAGACCAGGCAGCCCGTCCTCCCGGCGTGGTAGGAACCGGTGGTTGCCCGGGCGAGCTCCATGAGGTTCTGCCGTTCGGTCCGGGCAAGCCCGCTATCCACGTTCACGGAGGTGACAAGGATGACGGCAAGCGTGTTGTATTCGGCACGCTCGGGGGTGAGGTGCCCGAAATTGATCACGGTATCAGCCGTGAAGAGCACCCCGATCTCCCGTGAGAAGAGGTAGATCTGCCCGTGCATATGCCCGCCAAGCCCCTCGAGGACCGTGAACTGGTATCCCCCTATATCGATGGAACCGATCACGGGAAATCCTGCCTCCACCTCGCCGTTCCGGGTTGCGAAGAGACAGTATTCTTCCGGCGGATTGAACTTCGAGAAGAGGTTGATCATCGTGGTGTAGATCTCTTCGAGGACGGATGCCTCGCTTCTCGAACCGTATGCCCGGTTCGCAGCACGGATAATATCCAGGGTTCCGGGATGCATCTCGGCCGGCACCGGGAATTCCCCCGCTGCTCCGCAGTGATCGGCATCTGCATGCGTTATGACGATCCGTCGGACGGCATCCCGCCCGCCCGGGATCACGTTCCTGATGATAATCCCGACATCCCGCGAGTAGATCCCATAGCCGGTATCAACCATCGTGCAGCCCTCCGGGGTGTTGATCAGGTAGACATTGCCTCCGGCAGGTGGCTGGATGCAGGTGAGGGTGATCCCGGCGCTGAGCGGAATGGTCTGGATATCCGCATAAAATCCGTCCCCGGTCGTTCGGGTGAGGGTCCGGCCGGTCGCAAGGAAACTCCCGAAGACCTTCTTCGGATCCTGCCCGAGATTCATCAGCTCCTGGACCGCATGGTTGATGTCGCCAAGGAACGAGAGTAGGAACGGATCTTCCGATTCCCCGATAATCTCCCGGATCTCCTGGGCAAACCTTATATAAAAGACCGTATCGTCGAGTTTCTTTCCCGTGGTATCATATTCGATGATCTCGATCCGGTAGCGGGACTTCAGGGTATCGAGCAGTTGTTCTGCTGAACCGTTCTCTTCAAGGCTGACAGTGATCGTGAGCCGGTCAGGGTGGCGGCCACGATCATCGAAATCGATGTATGAGATGTTCGCATCATGGCGGGTGGTGTGATTCAAAAACTCGAAGAGGGCGCCGGGTTCGTGGGGGAGAAAGACATAAAATTTCAGGATGTTCAGGGGACGGAGCGTGTCTTTGAGGTATCCCATCGCGGCGAGCTCCTTCTCGATTCTCCCGAATGCCTCCTCATCGCATGATACCTCAAAAAAGACAATATACGGATCGATCCGCTGGTCGAACTGCACGCGGTTGATATTTGCCTTCTCGCGCATCACGGCCCGGGCTGCACCATGGAGCGCCCCGGGATGGTTCGGAACCCGCGCGATAAACGAGTATTTCGGCATCGTACCTCTCTGTATCTGATGTGTGGCATACGTATTCGATCTGAAAGGACATCTCTCTTCCTGCTGGGAACTCTAACTGCCGGGATCTGTTGAAGGGCTCTCCTCGCCCCCCTGGATATCCTGATAGCAAAACGAAAAGAGCTGGTCAATGAAACGGTTTTCTGGGGAGGATTCCGCGGGAGACACCTGGGCTGATGTATCTTCTGCCAGCTGAAGGATCTATGAAGGGAGTCCCAGGATATGCCGAGAGGACTGCCAGGGAGAAGTATATCTCCTCTTCACCTCAATTCCCCTGAAAAAAGGACATGAGCCTGGTCGAGAGACACGCATGCACAGAAAAACACCTCTGATACCTTCTGGTCACCTGCTCCCGATGAGGATGACAGGTTTTGGTGTTCATGGCAAAACGGCGAGGCCATGTTCGTGTTAAAAGAAGAGCCGCTACCTTCACGGCCCTCCTTTCCTCCCTTTTCTCCATTCTTTTCAGCCTTGTGGAATCACGTCTACGCGATCAGGAGACAGTCTACTCCCTCGATAAAGGTTATGCCGTCATCCAGAACTCCGGTCATAATCACCGTGATCTCGTCACCCTTCGCAGGGGTGCCAAGGGTTGCAGCGATTGCTGGACTGTCGAACTTGTAGGAGACGTCCATGAATCCATCGGACGTCAGCATGGTGCAGGCGCAGGGTGGCTCGAAGAACGGCGTGGCTGCGTCCTCCATTGTGTACCGGAGGTACGGCACGCCATTGAGCTTCACCGACTCCAGGTTGATCTCATCCAGGGTGTAGTCTGCCACCCCACCAATGAGCGCCACCGGGAGGACTCCCTTGTCGCGGAGTTTGAACGCATTCGGACAGGACCCGGGTTTCACGTCGATCTCTACCCTGACCGTGACGACGACCTCTACGGTATCGGTCGCATACACCACTTTTCCGAGCGGGTCCGTTCCTTCCACCGTAGCGGTATTCACAATGGTGTTAGTCGGCACGGCTGCAGCGGTGTAAACCCACGTTTCGCTGGTATCGAGAACTCCGTTTCCGTCATCGCCGCTCACGTACGTAGCTGTTTCCTTGTCATCGGTCAGCATGACGTTTGACAATGCGATGTTGCCCGCATTGGAGACTTCATACGTGTAGGTCACCGGATCGCCGCGGTAGATGGCGTAGCTGTCGGCCGTCTTGTCGATAGCAATTGCCGGGCAGATCACATCGATATACGCCTGGGGAATTGTTGTCTCAAGGTCATCGCCGACATTGTAAATGTCACAGAAGACCTTTGCATCATCGGTTTGAACCGGCAGATCAATTCCACAGGTGTCTGAGCCGGCCATGAATGTCACCACCCATGACTCGCCTTCCTCGAGGTAATTGTCAAGATCGCCCACCGAAGCGGCGATATTATCCCAGCGGATAACGGGATCAACGTAGCTGCTCGGTGTAATACTGAAGGCGCTCTCGCCCACGATGTAAGCCTCCGTCACCTCGACCACATCAACGTTCTGCGGTGCAGTGTTGATCGTTTCGAAGATCTCGTTGAAGATAGCCTCCAGACTTTCAGGAGTCGGTGCTGGATAGAAATTACCTCCCGTTGCGTCAGCCATGTCCTCCAATGGGCCAGGATTCACCGCCCCAAGACCGATGGAATAGATGACATAACCACGGCTCGCAGCCACAGATGCGGGTCCACCCATTCCAGCTGGTGTGTAAGCGCCTTCCCCATCAGTAAGGAAGATTATGACCTCAACAGACTCTTCCACTCGTGGATTTGCATCCAGCATCGCGATTCCTGCATTGAGACCGATGTTTAAATCGGTGCCACCGTCTGCATCAACACCGCCAATCGATGTCTTGAGGGCGGTGAAATCGGATGTCAGCCCAAAGGTGAAGTCAATGTTGTCATCCCAGCTCACGACTCCACCGGTATCGGGTGGAGAGGACATCTCGTCAACAAACGTCTGGGCCGCTGTTATCCGCAGATTCCCTGGATCGTTCCACATCATGCTGCCGGAACTGTCGATACAGAAGACGACGTCCATCGGTACCGCTTCTTCGCCACCGAGGCCGCTGACCGTGATGGTGACCGTCGTCATGTCCGGTGAATCTCCTGAACCATACATGTATATCATTTCAGGAGCTGCGGTCTTTGTAACATCTACGTACCCTGTGGATCCATCAACGGTTGCGAGCAGAAGCACGCAACACATAAGTACGCATAATAATACTCTTTTCATCTCTACACTCCTCAATTCATTCATTCTTTTGGGGTAGGACCATATCAACCTCCAAGATCTCCCAAGTTCAGCACCTCCTGGAGATAAGCGGTAATCCAAGTATTGTTAGTAGGAGAAGGGTCTTTTCGTGATCCAGCAGCCTTGTCCCGGAAGTCTTCATTTGGTTGATGTGTATTAATGCGGCAATACCCCAGACTCGTTCGGATCACGGTGTGGGAACAGACCCCCCATTTGACTTCCGTTAGAAAAAACGGATAATCCTACTACACATAAATTATTGCAAAGCATTATTGTTAGTTTTATATTCATAGAACTATTTCGATCAAAAATTTGGATTGTTCCGCTGTCTCCCATGCTAGGACATCTCGGGATATTTGATAGGATAGGGGAGGCGTTCAGGTGACGATAACACGATCAGCACGGCAGCAGGAAATCCAGAAAACTTAACACCATCTTAAGGGAGGTTGTTGCAACTGCACAGAACGATAAGGCCGCCAGACGGGCAGCCCTGATAGAATCGCTTATAGAGTATATCAGCGTGAGATCACATCTGGGACCAAATATAAGTGATAAGGTTATCGACGAAAAAGACGTACTGATGTGCAAGAGGTAATAGGTTTAAGAACATTATACCCGGGATTTCCTTTGCCCTGGTCCCATGCACTTTAACAGCCTGTGAACGTTGGACGGGTGATCCGGCTAGACCGTGCGTCCATCTGGTAGAAGCGACCCCAATAAGAAGGTAGACTTTTAATGTGCTACCATCCCTCAACCATCCTTCTTTGACCCGTGCGCTGCCCGCTCATGAGTCATTGTATATGTAAAGGGAAGACCCCTTATTCGCGTTCTGTTGGCAGATCTCAACCTCAAGGGGAGATTGTATCCACTGATTGAAAAGAAAAGAGATACGTGGTTTTAGTCCGAATGGGAACCGAAGATATCATCGTGTTCCATCATCAGCGAACCAAAGATGATCTTTTCAAGGACCTGGGCGACATATTTGATCTTCTGCGCCTGCTCCATGTCCTCGTTCCGGTGGATGTCGGAGTATATCTGCACCCGGAGAAGGGCAAAACGGAGATGATCGAGCGTCTCATCATCAAGGCCCATCGCGGCGCGATAAATCTTCTCGATGGAGCGGGGAAAGAGCTCGATATCATCCAGTACCATTGCGATGTCATCATACACAAGGAGGGAATCCCCTCCGCCTTCGAGCATCTCCCGGAAATTCATCTACTGGTCAACCACCTTTACCAGCTCTTCCATGACCGCGTCAACCTTCTTCCAGGTAGGGCTGTCCCTGCTCCTGATCACGAACGGTTTCCCTTCATCACCGGCCTTCCGCATCTCCGGATCGAGGGGGATGGATCCGAGGAACGGGACGTTGAGTACTTCGGCAATCCGCTTTCCACCGCCGGATCCGAAGAGATCGACCTCTTCCTTGCAGTGCGGGCAGATAAAACCGCTCATGTTCTCCACGATCCCCAGAACGCGGATATCGAGCTTCTCGACAAATTTTGCGGCCTTCATCGCGTCCATGGTCGCTACTTCCTGAGGAGTGGTAACGATGATCGCACCAGTCACGTTCGGGGCAAGCTGGATGATGGAAAGCGCCTCGTCACCAGTTCCAGGAGGTAAATCGACTACGAGAAAGTCAAGGGGGCCCCAGTCAACATCGGAGAGGAACTGGGAGATTGCACTCATCTTCATCGGACCACGCCAGATTACTGGCGTGCTGATATCAGGAAGAAGGAACGCCATGGAGATGACGGAAAGGTTGCCGGTCACCTTGACCGGCTCGATCATGTTTCCGATCGTGGTGAGCTTGTGATCCTCGATGCCGAGCATCTTTGGGACGTTCGGACCATGGATATCAAGGTCCATCAGGCCTGTTTTATACCCATGGGCCGAGAGGGCATATGCCAGGTTCACCGAGACGGTGGATTTGCCGACCCCGCCCTTGCCGCTCAGGACAAGGATCACATGTCTGACGTCTATATCGGATTTTGCCGGGAGCCCTTTGGCCTTTCCCTGTGCGGTATCACAGGTAGCCGCACTGGGACAACCTTCACATTCATGACTGCATTCTTCTTCACTCGTCTTCGTATTTTGTTTCATTAAAAAACAGCCTCACCTGGTTGCAGGTGTAGTATTGGAAAAAATGAAATAAAGAAGTATACATGAGGGCAAACCATCCCGGCAGGGAGGGATACCCCCCACTCACCTTCGCGCTTCTTTGTCAAGGACTGCATTGCAGAGCCGATCTGCCCGCGTGATGACCGGATGTTCCCGTGGCACGGAATGATATTCGATCGTTCTGAACTTCCCGGCAACAGACTTAGCTTCATGATACAGCGGGAGAAGACGGGGAGCACTGACCCGGTATCTGCCGTTCATCTGCCGGATGACGAGTTCGCTGTCCGAGCAGACGGAAATCGCTGTGCCTCCGTGTCTCAGGGCAGCCCGAAGCCCTTCAATCAGGCCATGATACTCAGCCTCGTTGTTCGTCCCGATACCGATACCGCCTGCCCGCTCCTCGAAGGTTGCCCCTTTTTCATCAAGAATAAGGTAAGCCCATGCGGAGGGGCCCGGGTTCCCGCGGGATGCCCCATCCGTGTAGAGGAACAGTGTCTTCTCTTCATCCTTCCCGTTTTTCATGCCTGCCTGCAGGGATTTGGTAGGGAACGATATGGGTATTTCCCTTGATGGGCTTTCCTGTGAGGAACCTGGTATGTGCGGGAATAATGGATCCTAGCGTCTCCGGAATCCGATCGACTGGTTTTCCCGGAACCTGGTGAACCGGTTTTCCCAGGATCCGATGGTTTTCCCAAATCATGGTGAATCCTATTTTTCAGAATCAGAGAAACCAGTTTCCCCACATCATGGTGACCCCTGAATGAGGGGTGATTGTCAGGTATGAGGGGCCGGCCACTATCACTCCCATCTCAAGACGCCCAATGTTGCAGAGATCCTGCTTTATAGAACACCAATCGATATCATACCCATACTCTCTCTATTGAGCTTAGCGACCATGAGATCCTGCTTTATAGAACACCATCGATACCATGTTCATGGAACCTCTTGGTGTCAGGCTCGACTTCCTGGAATTCCCCCCCACCCATACCTGTGACGGTGCCAACACCTCGCCGCGTCTCAGGTTGTCCGGGCTCAATGCAGCATCGGTTGCCGTAATGGCAGTCAATCCATTCCAGCCCTCCTGCTGCTCATTCTGCCCCTGGCTCATCTGGAATATCCCTGCAGGGCCCGAGATCCCCTCCGGGATACCTCCAGAAGGTATTGTATCATTCCCGGTAAACGCTGTCCAGGGAATAAACGATCTCGGCAGGATCGGCTATTCCGGACCCTGCCCTCCCTATGGCACCACCCATCGCTACACCTTCAAAGTGTACGGGCTCGATGCCATGCTCACCCTGCCCCCCGGTGCAACAAAGGCGGGACTTATCACTGCGATGCGGTCGCACGTCCTCCAGTATGGGGAGACAGCCGCCCTCTATTCACGATAAGGCGAAGAGAAGCGGGAATGATCGTGCCGAAATCGTGCTGAAAAGAGAGGATCTTTAAAAAATATCGTTCAAGTGAGTGTTCTCAATCGAGATCGAGCTTCTTCTTGCCGAGTGACTCGATGTACGGTATCTCTTTTCCTACCTCTACCTGCCCTGCTTTCTCGGAGGGGATCTCGATCTCGAAGTTTGTGTACTCTTTCATGTCCATGAGGGTAGCCGTCGATCCGGCGATCGTTATCACCTGGCCGCTCTTCCTCTCGACAATAGGGACGTAGGTCTTTGCAGAGACCGGCTGGACGATGGACCGCTTGACACCATCGAAGATGCCGACGGCATCGATACGTGCCTTTGCAGCGCCATGCTTCCCGGGTTTTGAGACGGAAATGCCGAGGATTTTGCACGGCTCCTCATCGATGACGACATAGCGCCCTTCCTTTAATTTTCCAACTTCTGTCTGTTCTTTCATCCATTCACACTCGCTGAAGCGTATGCGCTACTTATTTTATCTATATATGATGAGATAAATACACCCCAAAGGACCCTGATTCCATGGACTTCCTGGCTGTCTGTGAACACATTGCCCGCGATGTTGCGGAAGCGATCGATTCCCTTATCGGTACACCGGATGCCGGCAGGAATATCCGGATGGGTGCAGATGGGACACCGACCAAACATATCGACCTCGTCGCCGAGGAATGTGTCCTTGCACACCTCTCGGGGCATCCCTTGTGCAGAACCCTGATCTCTGAGGAAGCGGGGAAGGTCGCCATGGGGGGTGAACACGGGACCATTTTTCTGGACCCGATCGATGGCACGTACAACGCGGTCGCCGGCATCCCCTTCTACGCCCTCTCCATTGCCTATGCCGAGAACGGGTACATGAAGCAGGCTTTTGTCAGGAACCTTGCGGGCACTGAGACATTTACCGCAAGGGCAGGAGGAGGGGCATTTCTTGATGGAAAACAGATCTTTGTCTCGAGGACCGCCTCCCTTGACGAGAGCGCACTCTCGGTGTATGGCAGGAAATTCGATCCGGGGAGGGCAATGCAGCTCGGACAGAAGATTCGGAGATGGAGACTCCTCGGGGCATCCGCACTCGAGCTCTGCTATACCGGTTGTGGGAGGATCGATGGATTCATCGACCTCCGGGGGACGCTCCGGGTAACCGATGCAGCAGCCGGGATCCTGATCTGCACCGAGGCAGGGGGGAGGGTGAGCGACCTGGATGGGGAACCACTCATATTTCCCGACGAGGTCACGATCGGCAGGTGCATGGTCGCCACAAACGGCGTGATGCACCGGAAAGTGATCGAATACCTTCGGTGAGACAATGAAATGCATAATGGTATCCCGGATCGATGACGAAAAAGCCATTCAATATACGGGCACGCTTGGAGATGCCCTGATCAGGTCAGGGATCGATGTCGAATTTGAAACCGCGACTGCACTCGGGCTTCACCGGCAGGGTGCCACCTTCTCAAAAATCCGCCCGGATATGGCCGTCATCGTGGGAGGAGATGGAACGATCCTCCGCACCGTCCAGGCCATGGACCGGCAGGTGCCGGTTATCGGGATCAACTGGGGCGAGGTGGGATTCCTTGCCGACCTTGAACCAGAAGAGGCAGAGGGGGTTCTTACCACTATCTCCGATGGATTTCTCGTAGAGCCGAGGATGAGGCTCTCGTTCTTCGTCGGTGACAGCCATATCGGCGATGCACTCAACGAGGTCCTCATCGTCACCAGCCGGCCGGCAAAGATGCTCAGATTCGGGGTCATCATCGACGGGATCCTGTCCGAACGGTTCAGGGCTGATGGCCTGCTCGTCAGCACCCCCACCGGCTCTACCGCCTATGCGATGAGTGCCGGCGGCCCTATCATCGATCCCCGCATCGAGGGTGCCCTGCTCGTCCCCCTTGCCCCCTACATGCTCTCTTCACGGCCACATTTCATCAGTGGCGATCGCTCCCTCGAGATACGCCTGGAGAGTGCCAAACCCGCCAGCCTTGTGATCGATGGGCAGAAGAGCATGGATCTCGGCTGCGAGGCGGCCATCAGGGTAAAAAAATCCAACAGTCCCGCACTCTTCGTCGATGTGGGAAGGAATTTTTTTGCGAAGGTCGACCAGAAACTCCGCCGACTCTAGGTCACTTTCCACATTATTATCAGCTCGCAATGCGAGCATACCGTATCCACGAAGGAGAATGATCCATGCAGACAAGCGAATATCCCAAAGCATCGGACGCCCTCAAAAAGGCACTCGGCCTCACCAGCTCACCGGTGGCCATCCGCATCGTGCAGAAGAAAGAAGAGATCCCCCCTGGTGTCGAGAAACTGGACAAGACGGTCCGGCACTGCCAGATGGTATCCTTTGCCCGAAAGGAAGGCAGAATATTTTACTCGACCGTGGACAACCACGAATGTGTAGGCGGGGCATGGGCCCTCGGGCTCCGGGAGATATCGGAAAGCCTGAAATCAGGTGATTTCTACTTCAAGCTGGGGAAATTTGAGACTCCCGCCGCCTGCAAACGGACGATCGACCAGATCCCGCACCTCGAGTCAGGGTCCACCTACGCGACGATGTATGCACCACTTGAAAAAGCTCCCTTTATCCCCCAGGTGATCCTCATCGTTGCACCCCCCCGGATCATGCTGAAGCTTGCACAGGCAACGCTGTATCAGCTCGGCGGGCGGGTCCATTCCCACTTTGCCGGGATCCAGTCAGTCTGTGCCGATACGACCACGCAGACCTACCTCTCCGGCACTGCCAACTACTCGCTCGGGTGCGATGGATCGCGGAAGTTCTCCGGCATCGAGGATAGCGAGATGGTCATGGGATTCCCTGCCGAGATGCTCCCCCAGATGGTGCAGGCCGTGGAGATTGTCACCGCCGCCCCAGGATCCAAGAAATAAAAAAACTGCATGATTCCTTCAAAGGACACATGCATACGAGATGAAAATGCCGGAGGCATTTTCATATAAAAAACGACCACTTTTTTTACCAGCCGTTGCTGCCCTTCCGTTCAGCCACCACGACCGTGATATTGTCCCGGCTCTTCTCCCTTGCGCTCTCCACAAGCAGATCGCAGACCTCTGGCATCCCTGCCCCCTGCATGGCCGTGAGGATCTCGGGCTCCCCCATTCCATCCAGGAGACCATCGGAGCAGAGGAGGAGGCGGGATCCATCAAGCCGGCATATGGTAATGTCGGGCATCTCCCCTCTTCGCCCGATGATACGGGTGACGATATGCCTCATGGGATGGCATTCCGCCTCGGCAGGGGTGAGGATCCCCTCGTCAACAAGCTCCTGGACCCTTGAGTGATCGCAGGTGATACGGTGCAGGTCCTGGGAGACAAGGTAAGCACGGGAATCGCCGACATGCCCCACGATGCAGGTGTCGCTCTCGGTCACCAGTGCGGCAACCAGGGTGGTGCCAAGCCCGCGGCACCGCTCATCACGTTCACCGGTCGCAATGACCACGTTGTTCGCCTCCATGAAGGCAAATTCAAGCAGCCGTTTCAGGGATTCGACCGCGATATCCTCCAGGAGGGAAAGACGCTCTTCTGTCACCTTCATGATGGTATCCACGGCAAGGGCGCTTGCCACTTCTCCGGCAGGGTGGCCACCGAGGCCGTCGGCAACCGCAAGCAGGACAACCGTGCCCATGGGGTGTCTGAAACGATTCACGCCACAGGCGTCCTCATTTTCCATCCTGATCCCGGCATCGGAACGGCAGCAGGTGCGAAGAGTGCCCTTCTTCATATGATCACCTTTTTCCATCACGCGGTTGGTATCCCCCGACATCCCGTGGATTCATGGAATAATCCACCGGTTCACTGAATATGTACAGAAGATCTTGTCCGGCACGGATTTATCCTTTATCGGAAAAGAAAAAATCCACTCTTATCGTTCGAGCACCAGGATCCTCCGTGTCAGGCTCTTGTGCACCCGCTGGGCATAGCAGGCCCGGACTGAGAGGATCCCGGCAGCCTGCCGCGAGATATCCTGGTGGGTTACTACAACTGCCCTCTTTCCGGGCAGGAGAACCCGCCTTATCTCCAGGAGGGCATCATCGTACAGCGTATCCAGGCTCCCTGCAACGATCGAGACGGATTGCCCATAGGGGAGATCGGTGACCACCGCATCGATGCATGCCTCGCCAAAGGGGAGAGCCCCGCACGCAGCCTGCACGAACTCCGCACCCCCGACATTTTTCCGGCTGCCGGACACCATGAAAGGGTCGATATCGCTTCCAATTCCCCTGGCCCCCACCAGTATCGCTTCGAGCACAATCCCCCCCGTTCCGCAGAACGGATCGAGCAGTGTCTCTCCAGAAGCGACAAGAGAGATATTGACCAGTGCCCTGGCCAGGCGGGGCATCATCACCCCGGGATGGAAGAAGGTGCGGCTGCCAGGTCTCCGCAGTTCATAAGACGGTCGTTCCCCATGGAAGAGCACCTTCCCAAAATAGCACCGGTCCCCGGAAAGGATCGCCCGGAACTCACAGCCGGGATCCTCCAGGTCAACTGGTCCCGTTATCATCGATCCAATATGCCGTTCAAGTTCAGGGACTGCGACATTCCATGCAGATCCGGCTATCTTTTTGACACGCACTGCAAAGGGACAACCGGCTGTGATCCCAAGATCCCTGACCATTGCGGTAAATGATTCGGCGTCGGCAGGAGTATCGCCGAGATATTCGAGGACTGAATGTGCCATGGCAAGGCGCCGGGCTGACCAGGGATCCCCGCTCTCCACCACCGCAACCTGGGGTCTTTTATCGATAACCTCCCCCACCACCTGGAGCTCGGCAAAGGGAAGTTCAGGGTGTTCGCCTGATAGCTCAATGATCAGTCTCACGTTCCAGTACAGTGGCTATCCGTGGGAATAAACCTGGTGGCAGCGTATCTGCTGTAAAAGGAGAGCGTGGATAGGGGAGGTTTTTCGGATTTTAGCCCTTGCCCATGAGTCCTGATAAGAATCCCTTCTTATGGCCGGATTTTGCCCCTTCAATCTCGAGGATCTTCTCATAGAGCTCCTTTGCTTCAGGAGGTATCTGCCGGGGAATCCGGAGCTTGACCCGTACCAGGAGATCGCCAGGCCTCCCCCGCCGGCGGACCCCTTCGCCCGGGATCTTCAGGGCGGTATCATGCTGGATCCCCGGAGGAATCGTGAGGACGACCTTCTTCTTCCCGATCGTCTCGATCTCAATCTCGGATCCCATGACCGCCTGGGCTGGCGTGATCTCCGCTGCTGTCTCGAGGTTGTCTCCCTTGCGGACAAACCGCTCGTCTGGCTTCACCGAGACCTCGATGAAAAGGTCGCCATTGGGGGCTCCGATATCCCCGGCTTCCCCATACCCTTCCAGCCTCAGGCGCATCCCAGTGTCGATGCCGGCAGGGATGCGGACAGTCACTTTCCGCTTCACCTGGGTGATCCCGGCTCCCCTGCAGGTACCACAGCGTGACTCCGGTACTTTCCCCACACCGCGGCAGTCAGGGCAGGGGGTCATCCTGACAAACTGGCCAAAGATGCTCTGGCTCATCTGCCGGAGCTGGCCGCTCCCCCCGCAGCGGGGACAGGAGATCCGTTTCTTGGTGCTACTCCCCGTGCCGTCACACGCCGTGCAGGGTTCGGCATGGGAGACCTCGATCTCCCGGTCAGTCCCAAAGACCGCATCCTCAAGCGAGATCCAGAGGTTCATCATCAGGTCGGCACCGGGGCGCGGACCTGACGGGCGCTGTCCACCGAATCCTCCGCCGAAGAAATCAAAGATATCGCCAAATCCGGTGAAATCCGCAGAGAATCCCCCGAATCCGCCTCCTCCTCCTGTATAGGATCCTTTGGATGCACTGGTGTAACTATCATGCCCGAGGTGGTCATACTGCGCCCGTTTCTGGGCATCGGAAAGGACGCTGTATGCCTCATTGATCTGCTTGAACCGCTCTTCTGCCCCCTGTTCCTTGCAGACGTCCGGATGATATTTCCGGGCAAGATTCCGGTACGCCTTCTTTATTTCCTTCTCATCAGCGGTCCTTGGGATGCCCAGGATCTCATAATAGTCCCCGGTGGCCATCGGGCTCACTCGTCTTTCATGCTGTAATCGGCATCGACCACGGTATCATCTTTCTCTTTTCCGCTCTTTCCTTCCCCTGCAGCCTCCGCTGACTGCCGCTCAGCCTGTGCCTTCTGGTATATCTTGGTGGTCACGGCATAGACCGCTTCGGTGAGTGCTTCCATCTGCTTCTTGATCTCTTCGGTATTATCGGATTGGAGGGCCCCGCGGACAGAATCGATCCCTGCCTGGATCTTCTCACGGTCCGCCGGTTCCATCGAGTCTCCGCTCTCCTTGATCATCTTCTCGGCGTTGAACACAGCGCTGTCTGCAAGGTTGCGGAGCTCGATCTCTTCCTTCTTCTTTTGGTCCTCTTGCTCGTAGGTCTTGGACTCGTTCACCATCCGCTTGATCTCATCTTCCGACAGCCTCCGGTCGCCCTTGATGGTGATGGCCTGCTGGTTTCCTGTCCCGAGATCCTTTGCCGAGACATGAATGATCCCGTTTGCATCGATATCGAACGTCACCTCGATCTGAGGGATTCCGCGGGGTGCAGGAGGGATCCCTGACAGCTGGAACCTTCCGAGCGTGAAATTATCCTTTGCGAGGGCACGTTCACCCTGGAAGACATGGATCTCGACACTGGTCTGCCCATCGGCTGCAGTCGAGAAGATCTGGCTTTTCCGGGTGGGGATGGTGGTATTCCGCTCGATCAGCTTGGTCGCGATGCCGCCGAGGGTCTCAATCCCGAGGGTGAGAGGGGTGACGTCAAGGAGCACGATGTCCTTTGCCTCTCCCGTGAGGACTGCGCCCTGGATGGCTGCCCCGAGTGCAACACACTCGTCAGGATTGATCCCCTTGTCCGGTTCCTTGTGGAGGATCTTCTTGATCGTCTCCTGGACGAGGGGGACGCGGGTTGACCCTCCCACCAGCAGGACATGGTGGATGTCCTCGGGTTTCATCTTGGCATCGGCAAGGGCCTGCCGGACCGGCTGGACCGTGGATTCGACCAGGTCGCCGATCAGCTGCTCGAGCTTTGCCCTGGTCAGATCGATATCAAGGAATTTCGGGCCGGTAGGACCGGTCGTGATGTAGGGGAGGTTGATGGTGGTCTTCATCTTCTGGGAGAGCTCGATCTTCGCATTCTCCGAGGCATCCCGCAGCCGCTGCATGGCAATCGGGTCGGTCCTGAGATCGATCCCTTCCTTCTTCCTGAACTCCTCAACCAGGTAGTCCATGACCCTCTTGTCAAAGTCATCCCCTCCAAGGAAGTTATTCCCGGAGGTCGCCTTGACCTCGAAGACACCGTCACCGAGGGTCAGGATCGATACATCGAACGTCCCCCCTCCGAGGTCGTATACGAGCACGGTGGCATCCTTCTCCTTGTCGATCCCATAGGCGAGGGCGCTCGCTGTCGGTTCATTGATGATTCGGAGCACGTCAAGCCCGGCAATCTTTCCGGCATCCTTGGTTGCCTGCCGCTGGGCATCGTTGAAATAGGCAGGGACGGTGACAACGGCTTTCGTGATCTTCTCCCCGAGATACGCCTCGGCGTCCACCTTCAGCTTCTGGAGGATCATCGCCGACAGTTCCTGGGGGGTGTACGACTTGTCATCGATTTTTATCTTCTCGGTCGAACCCATCTTCCTCTTGATGGACTGGATGGTCCTCGTCGGGTTCGTTATCGCCTGTCTCCGGGCAAGGCTCCCCACAAGCCGTTCGCCGTCTTTGGTAAAGGCGACAACGGACGGGAGCGTCCGGCCCCCTTCTGCATTGGGGATCACAACAGCGGTCCCTGCCTCCATGATTGCCATGCAGGAGAATGTTGTTCCAAGATCAATACCAAGCACTTTTTCCTTTGCCATATCAGTCACCTTCTTTTCCCTTCGAGACTGCAACTTTCGCGCAGCGTATTACCCGGTCATGCATCCTGTACCCGCAGGTGAACTCCTCAACAACCGTCCCCTCTTCACAGTCAGAGGAGAGGGAGACCACCGCGTCATGACAGACGGGATCGAACTTCGTTCCAACGGATTCGATAGCCTGTATCCCGTGCCTTTCGAGGATCGTCCGGAAGAGCTTCTGGATCTGTTCGAGACCCTCCCGGGCAGGGGAATCACCCGATTTGAGTGCCCTTTCATTGAGTGCCCTTTCGAAATTGTCAGCAACTTCAAGGAGTTCGATTGCAAAACCCTCGATCGCAAACCTGGCCTGTGCATCCATCTCCCGGGCAGTTCTCTTCCTGAAATTTTCGAAATCGGCAGCAAGCCGCAGGAACCGGTCATTCAGTTCATCATAGTCACGCTTCAGATCCTCAAGGGAGGGAGTGGGTGAATCGGAGGCTGATACTTCTTTTTTTTCCTGATCCAGCCCATTAAATTCCTCCTCTTTTTCGTGAACCATAAGACGATCAGGATAATTATTGCATTGTGGTTCTATAAAATCATTTTCATCGAAGCAACGTCTGAAGCCAACGGCAGCGTGCTGTGGCGGGAGCGTCCCCGCAAGCACTCCATCACACTCATATCAGATCATCTCATAATACCCTGACCATGAAGTGGGCACTCCTTTCTGTCTGGGACAAGCAGGGGATCGTGGAACTGGCAAAGACACTCGATGCCGCCGGAGTGAAGATCCTCTCGTCGGGCGGGACCGGCATGGTGCTGAAAGAGGCGGGCATTGATTTCACCGAGGTCTCGGCATATACCGGGTCAACCGAGATGATGGATGGCCGGGTTAAGACCCTGCACCCCAAGGTGCACGGGGGGCTCCTTGGACGGAGGGGTGTTGATGACGCAACAATGGCAGAACAAGGGATCTCGCCGATCGACCTGCTGGTGGCAAACCTGTACCCGTTCGAACAGATGGCCCTGACTATCCCGGACCTTGACGGGCTGGTGGAATATATCGACGTGGGGGGCCCGGCCATGATCCGGGCTGCGGCAAAAAACTACCGGGATGTTGCGGTGATCACAGACCCGGGCGATTATCCGCTTGTTGCCGACGCCATGACGAAAGGAGGCTTCTCTCCCGAACAACGGTTCTTGCTGGCCAAAAAAGCGTTTGCACGGACGGCAGCCTACGATGCGGCAATCAGCAATTATTTCCAGTCTTTTGGCGCAGAGTTTGCCCCGGTCATCACCCTCCAGTTCAGGAACGGGCGACAGCTCCGGTATGGCGAGAATCCCCATCAGAAAGGCGTAGTGTATGGTGAGGCGGGAATCGCTGCGGTTGCACCCCTGCAGGGAAAGCAGATGTCCTACAACAACTATCTCGATCTGAACGCAGCTGCCGGGCTCCTTGGCGAGTTCGAGGAACCTGCCGCTGTCATCGTCAAGCACAACAACCCGTGCGGGGTCTCCCTCGGATCAAATGTCCTCGAGGCATATACCGGAGCAAGAGAGGTTGACCCGGTGTCGGCGTACGGAGGAGTGGTGGCAATCAACAGGGAGGTGGGGCTCCCTCTCGCTGAAGAGATCTGTTCGACCTTCGTCGAGGTGGCTGCTGCCCCTGCATTCACCCCCGATGCCCTTGATACCATGCACCGGAAGGAGAATATGCGGGTGGTAGTCCTGCCACACCCCACCGGTGGCCCGGAGTTCAGGACCATTGCCGGGGGGATCCTGCTGCAGGAGACCCCGCCCTACCGGGAGCACTGGCAGGTTGTCACCGATCGGGACGCGACCCCGGCTGAGCTCCGGGCGCTGCAGCTGGGATGGAAGGTCTGCAAGCACACCCGCAGCAATGCGATCGTTTTTGCCAGCCAGCAGAAGATCCTGGGGATCGGCGCAGGACAGATGAGCCGGGTGGATTCGGCAAAGATCGCGATCGACAAATCCCTTTTTTCGCTGGAGGGATCGGTCGTGGCTTCCGATGCGTTCCTCCCCTTCCCGGACACCCTCGAGATTGCGGCTGCGGCAGGTGCCACCGCACTGGTCCAGCCTGGCGGGTCTATTCGGGATGAGGAGGTTATCGCAGCGGCAAACAACCTGAGCATGGCGATGGTCTTTACCGGCATCCGGTACTTCAGGCATTAAGGACAGAGTAATTTTTTCGTTAGCGTGGCAATCCGGCCATCAGATTTTTTCGCACATATGATGGTGAATCCCGCTCCATTGGGCCGGACTTCCCCCCTGCATGGGTGAAATCCCTCCAATCATCCATTTTTTTGAATCGCCCGGAAGATTTTGAATCGCCCGGAAGGCACCCAACAATTGTATTCCTTCTATGCGCGTTTGATCCTTCCCGGAAGAGAATCCCTTGGAGTTGATGTGAGGGTCTGGATGCAGTGGTTCAGGAGCTGTGGTACATTTTTTAAGCACCGTATTGGATATCATGTAACAGGTGATATCGATGGAATACGGTTCGGTTATCAGCGAATCAATCGAGTATGCAAAGGAAGCAGTATGGGAAAAATGGACCAAATGGATCCTTCTTGTGGTATCAACCATCATCTTTCCCCTGCTCCTCGGATATGTAATGGAAATTTACCGGGGCACGAAACCTGCCCCTGAGCTCGAACACTGGGGGAAACTCTTCATTGACGGCCTGAAGCTGATCGCGGCCTGGATCGTCTACATGCTCCCTGTTATCGCGGTGCTGGTTGTTTTCGGTGGATGGGCGCTCTTCTCAGCCATCCAGCAGGCGGCCATGACCGGGAATCCCGACTTCTTTGCCTCGAATCCTGAACTCCTCATGCCCCTCATCGCCACGTTCCTGTTCGGGATGCTGATCGCGGTGATCCTTGCGATTCTGATCAGTATTATTGCCTATATCGGCATCATACGCATGGCAAGAGAAGAGCGGTTCGGCGAGGCATTCAACTTCTCTGCGATTTTTGAGACGATCAGGAAGATCGGATGGGGGAGGTATATCCTTGCGTTGATCATCCTGGTTGTGGTGGTCATGGTCTTTGGCATCATCCTGGCCCTGATCATGGCCATCCCGTATATCGGCTGGCTCATCTATCTGGTGCTGCTCCCGCTGCTCTCGATATTCCAGGCACGGTATCTCGCCCAGGTGTATGATGCCGGAGAGAAGCAGACAATTGAGAGTGCCGTCCCGGTCCAGGCATAATCAATTCCCCTTTCCTTTTTCCGGGAACTTCCGTCTGGTTGAAACATTTTTAAAAAACTACATGATTCCTTCGAAGGACACATGCATACGAGATGAAAATGCCGGAGGCATTTTCATATAAAAAAAGGATACCCCCGTCTGTTTTTCCTCAAAAAGTCCTTTTTTCGTTGTCCGATATATTAATGAGGCGCTGCAGCAACAGTATGGGTGTGGTGGATTATCCATGACAGATCGTTTTATTCCCTGAAGAAATTCGCTTTTTTGATACGACCTTACGGGACGGGGAACAGACTCCCGGTGTCTCGTTGAAACCTGTTGAGAAACTGGAGATTGCAACGCGCCTCTCAGAGATCGGCATCCACGTGATCGAAGCGGGATCCGCGGTTGCCTCTGAAGGGGAACGCCAGGCCCTCCGGCTCATCTCGGACGCCGGGCTCACGGCCGAGATCTGCACGTACGTCCGTGCGGTCCCCCTTGACATCGACTATGCCGCAGATTACGGAGCCGACTCGGTACATCTCGTTATCCCGGTAAGCGATCTCCATATCGAGAAGAAACTCCGGAAGAGCCGGGACGAGGTCTATGCGATGGCGATGGACGCCGTCATGTATGCGAAGGAGCGAGGCCTGATCGTTGAGTTGTCAGGAGAGGATGCCTCCCGGGCAGATCCCGCGTTCCTGAAATCGATCTATGCCGGGGGGCTTGACCATGGTGCCGACCGGCTCTGCTTCTGCGATACGGTAGGCCTCCTCACCCCCGAGCGGGTCGCGGCGATCATCCCTTCGCTCTGCCTTGCCCCGCTCTCCATTCATTGCCACGATGACCTCGGCATGGGGCTTGCAAACACGATGGCTGCACTCCACGCGGGAGCCTCGTGTGCCCATGTCACCGTCAACGGACTTGGCGAAAGAGCAGGAAACACCCCCTTTGAGGAGCTCGTCATGGCGCTTGAGATCCTCTACCAGTACCGGACCGGGATCAGGACGGCAGAGATCTACCCGCTTGCTGCCCTGGTATCCCGTCTTACCGGGGTCCCGCTCCCTACGAACAAGGCAATCGTGGGCGAGATGGCTTTCACTCACGAGAGCGGGATCCATGCCCACGGCGTGCTGAAAGAGCCGAGCACCTATGAACCGGTCCCCCCGGAACGGATTGGGAGAAAACGGCGCATCATGCTCGGGAAGCACTCGGGGTCTGCATCAGTTGAGGCAGCCCTCTCCGAACTCCATTACCACCCGGACGGGAAGCAGCTGAAAGAGATCCTTGGCCGGATCAAGGATCTCGGGGACAAGGGGATGAGGGTCACCGACAGCGACCTTATGGCAATCGCCGAAGCCGTGATGGCGATAGAATGCATACCGGTCCTCAAAATGAAGCAGTTCACGGTGGTATCGGGCAGCAATGTCATTCCAACGGCATCGGTCACGCTCCTTGTCAAGGACGAGGAGGTCACCAGTGCATCCACCGGGACCGGACCGGTTGATGCAGCAATGGAAGCGTTGCGAAAGTCAGTCGCAGCAGTCGCTGATATATCGCTGGAAGAGTACCATGTCGACGCTATCCACGGCGGGACGGATGCGCTGGTGGACGTGACGGTAAGATTAAGTAAAGACGGGAAGATAATTACGTCTCGCGGCGCTCGCACCGATATCATCATGGCTAGCGTGGAAGCGGTGGTCGCCGGCATGAACAGATTGTTGAGGGAAGAACATGAAGACCGGAGCAAAAATCCTGGTTGAAGGGCTGCAGCGCGAGGGGGTCGAGACCATATTCGGCTACCCTGGCGGTGTGGTGTTGCCGATATATGATGAACTTTACGACTCGTCATTGCGGCACATCCTTGTACGGCATGAACAGGCAGCAGCACATGCCGCTGACGGCTTCGCCCGTGCCAGCGGCCGTGTTGGTGTATGCCTTGCCACCTCCGGCCCGGGTGCCTGCAACCTGGTGACCGGGATTGCTACGGCCTACATGGACTCGGTGCCTATCGTTGCCATCACCGGCCAGGTCCCGACCAGTCTCCTCGGGAACGACGCGTTCCAGGAGTCCGACATTACCGGGATCACCCTGCCAATCACGAAACACAACTACCTCGTGAAAAGGACGGAGGACCTCGGGAGGGTGCTCAAGGAAGCATTCTACATTGCGGGAACCGGCAGGAAAGGACCGGTCCTGGTCGATATTCCAAAAGACGTGAGCATGCGATCGATCGAGTACGAGCATACGGCTTCCGAACCGGTGACACTCAGGGGCTACCAGCCGACACTCAGGGGCCATGCCAAGCAGATCGACAAGGCACTAGAGATGATCCTCGAAGCGGAGCAGCCAGTGATCTACGCGGGCGGGGGGATCATTGCATCGGACGCATCCAAAGAACTGGTGCGTCTTGCCGAAGCCCTGGCAATCCCGGTCACCACCACCCTGATGGGACTGGGGGCGATACCCTGCGACCACCCGCTCAACCTCGGGATGCTCGGGATGCATGGCACCCGTTCGGCGAACTACGCTGTCACCGAATCTGACCTGCTGATCGCGATCGGGGCACGGTTCGATGACCGCGTCACCGGGAAGCTGGACAGCTTCGCCTCCCATGCCCGCATCATCCACATCGACATCGATCCCGCGGAGATCGGGAAGAACAAGAAAGTCGATGTCCCGATAGTCGGGGACGTGCGATCGGTGCTGCAGGATATGCTTGCGAAGCTCCAGAAGAAGAAGTCCTATGATCGGTGGCTCACCCGGATCAGGGGATGGAAAGAGAAACACCCCCTCCGGTATGTCTCTGACAACTGCCTGCGCCCGCAGTACGTGATCGAGGAGCTCTCATCGCTCCTCAAAGGGGAGGGAATTATCGTAAGCGAGGTCGGCCAGAACCAGATGTGGACCGCCCAGTACTTCTGTTTCCGGAAACCGCGGACCTGGATCACGTCCGGGGGGCTCGGCACGATGGGATACGGCTTCCCTGCTGCCATGGGCGCCCACTTCGCCTGTCCTGACCAGGTCGTCTTCGACATTGCAGGGGATGGGAGTTTCCAGATGAACATACAGGAGCTCTCAACCGTAGCCTCGAACAAGATCCCTGTCAAGGTTGCGGTCCTGAACAACCGGTTCCTCGGGATGGTGCGGCAGTGGCAGGAACTCTTCCATAACCGGAGATACTCGTTCACCGAACTTCCCCCCGTTGATTTCGTGAAAGTGGCAAATGCCTACGGCGTGGACGGGATCAAGGTGGAGTCGTGCGATGAGGTGGTCCCCGCCCTGAAAGCGGCGATCGAGACCGATGGCCCGTTCGTGCTGGACTTCAGGGTCGAGCGTGAAGAGAACGTGTTTCCCATGGTCCCCGCAGGGGCAGCCATCAACGAGATGATCGGGGGGAAGCAGGAATGAAGCCCCACACGCTCTCGGTCCTCGTGGAGAACAAAGCCGGAGTTCTCTCGAGGGTCACGGGGCTCTTCTCACGCCGCGGCTACAATATCGAGAGCCTTGCGGTGGGGATCTGCGAGGAGCCGGGCATGAGCCGCATCACCATCGTCTGCATCGGGGACGATGCAGGGATAGAGCAGGTGATGAAACAGCTCAACAAGCTGATCGACGTCATCAAGGTCTCTGATCTGACCGATAACGAACGCGTGGAGCGGGAACTTGCCCTGATCAAGGTGACCGCGGAGCCGGGGACAAGCAGGGCAGAGGTGATGCAGCTCGCCACGATCTTCCGTGCCCAGATCATCGACGTGGCTGCAAAGACCATCATCCTCTCGATCACCGGTGACACGGAAAAGATCGATGCGTTTGAAAAGCTCCTCCGCCAGTACGGGGTCAAGGAGCTGGTAAGAACCGGGCGGATCGCGATGCTCCGTGGTTCAAAGGTACTGAAAGGTGGGAAATAACTCTTTTTTTGGGGCTGTACTAGGCACCAGCATTGAACAGGGCTGAAAATGATTATGAAGGCATTCAGGTAAGCCCAAGACTGTTCAGGCAATCCAGTTCAGGAATCCGGGAAGCCTATCATCAGATAATTTGTTTGATCCTGTCGTATATGTACATTATATGTATTTTATAGAGAATAGCAAATATACTCTGGTTCCACCTTATCAAACGATCATTTCAATCCCTTTTCATCCGCACTAAACAACGCCCATACGGGCTTCTTTTTCGGTTTTTTCTGGTCCGAGCATCACTACAGTGGAAACCGTGTCCACGGGTATGGAAAAATCCTTTAAAATCGATTTTTTTTCCATTTTGTGTGTTTAAAATCCTTAAAAAATCTCCTCTTCATCGCGCTTCTGTTCAAGGCTTACTGGGGGCAGTAGTTCTGACTGATCTCTCCTGAGAAACTCCGCTATAACGCTTCCACGGGAGTTTCTAAAATAAGCGATTATAAGGCTGTTTTCTCCTGAAAAGCCACTATGAGAGGATGTAGAAAGAGACAAGGAGGAAGAGGAGGAGAGACAGCCCCCACTCATGCTGAACCATGGACCAAGAAAGGCGAGATCCTCGTTTCAGTCCTTCGCCCTGAAGAGGAGCCAGTCCTTCTCCCCTGCTCTTCTGAACCGCACCAGGACATAGCGGCCGGAAAGGCGGTCCCCTTTCATCACCACCTCGATCTTGTCCTTCTCCCAGACGAGCGGTTCGAAGATCCCCGCGTCCCAGATCTTCACCTCTCCGGCACCATACTCACCTTCCGGTATGGTCCCTTCAAACCCCGCGTACTCGAGCGGATGGTCTTCTGTCTCGACCGCAAGGTGCCGCTGCCCGGGCTTTTCCGGGATCCCTTTCGGGACCGCCCAGGATCGGAGCACGCCCTCCGACTCAAGCCGCAGGTCGTAATGGAGGTGCGATGCATGATGCTCCTGCACGACAAAAATCCGCGAGGTGCCTGGTACAGCTCTGCTCCCTCCATCAGGCTCAGGAGTTGTGCTGAAGTTCCGCTTCCCCTTGTATTCCCGAAGACCCATAAGCGATCACCTTATCCCGGTCCTTTCACGGAGGCTCGTTCTGCCTTCAGTTGTGCGAGGGTCTCTTCAAGCGCAGACATCAGGTCCCTGACCTCTGCAGCCTTCGGCCTCTCGACACGGTAGGTCGTTCCTGCCATCCTGGACCGGATCAGGGCCTCAATCTGTTCCCGGTACGTATCATGGTAGTCCCCGATCTCGAACTCCCCGGAGAGGTCAGAGACGATCTTCTCTGCAAGGGCAATCTCTTTTTCTCCCGGGACACGGATCGCTGAAAGGACCTCGATCTGCGCCGGATCGGCCACCTCGTCCGGGTAATGGAGGGTGGTAAGGATCAGGGCATCCTGATACTCCCTGACCAGCACAGGGTACTCCTTCGTACGGAGGGTAATCCTGCCGACACCCCCCCTGCCCATCCTGCGGAAGGTCTCCCGGAGGAGGGCGTAGGCATCGGCAGGCCCGTCGGGGAGCAGCAGGTAGGTCCGGTCATAATAGACCGGGTCGACCGAGAGAACATTGATGAACCGGTCGATCCGGATCCGCCTGTCTGATTCGGGCCTCACCGCATCGATCTCTTCCTTCTCCAGTACGATGAACTCCCCCTCCCTGACCTCGTAGCCCCGGACGATCTCCTCCCAGGGCACCACCTCGTTGTCCCTCGTGCACACCCGCTCGTACCTGACGGGCTGGCCGTCCTTCCGGTGCAGGAGGCGGAACTGGATCGTATGCTCCCTGACCATGACGGAGAGGCGGACAGGGATATTCACAAGCCCGATGCTGATGGCCCCCGTCCAGAACGCCCGGGGTGAGGGTTGCCCTGAATCAGGGGTCTCCTTGATCATGATACCCTCTCAGGCAGCCGCTGGGCTGATGTGTGCAGCCCCGCCCAGGGATCCTGATCCCCTGCCTGCACGGTCTGTATCGTGTACTCACCGGGATCGATCCCCCGGGAAAGGTCATCCCAGGAGACGGGCGCAGAAACGGTTGCGGTTCCGGTTGCACGGAGGCTGTAGGGAGCAATCATGGTCTTCCATGCAGAGTTCTGGAGATAATCGATAAAGACCTTTCCGGGATCATGGGTATGGGTGAGCTCGGATACGATCAGCGGCGATTCCCGTGCGAGCAAAGAACCGACAGCATGGACGAAATTTCTCGTCTGGCTGAACCGGTACCTGCCTGCAAGGGGGATCACCACGTGAAGGCCCTTCTTTCCCGATGTCTTGACAAACGGCTCAAGCCCGAGATCAGCGAGTAATTCCCGAAGCGTTAGGGATGCCGTCACCGCTTCATTGAATCCTGCGGGGGGTTCGGGATCGATATCGAAGAGGAGGAGATCGGGAGCCTCCGGGTCATCCAGCCGTGCAAGGGGGATGTGCAGTTCGATCGCGGCAAGGTTGGCCAGCCAGATGAGCGTTTCGGGAATATCGCACACGATATAATGGAGATATCGCCTGGCCGAGACGGAGTAATGGCGATGGAGATGAACCCATTCCGGTGTCCCTGCCGGTGCATTCTTCTCATAGAATCCCGGGCTGTTCACCCCCTCAGGAAACCGCTGGAGCACCAGCGCCCTGTCGCCAAGATGGGGGAGGATACGGGGTGCGACGCGGAGATAGTACTCCACCACGTCCCGTTTGGTCAGATTGAGTTCAGGGAACAGTACACGGGACGTATTGGTGAGCACCACCCTGCCAAGGTTCTGCTCCTTCATGGTAACCCATCACCCTGTCGTGATGATACTCTTTTCTCTTCCATTCCGTGAAACGATCGCCCGAACACCATCCGGCTGCCGAAGGTCAACCCTATATAAATTCGGACACCAATGTATACGATGTGAAAACCGCGATCCTCGGGGGGGGACTTTCCGGCCTCACCCTCGCCCGTTTCCTGCATGAACGCGGGGAGGAGATCGTTGTCCTTGAGGCGGAACCAGCAGTCGGGGGCCTTTGCCGATCGCGGCAGGAGGAGGGATTCTGTTTTGACACGGGAGGATCCCATATCATCTTCTCAAGGGATGAGGAGGTGCTTCGGTTCATGCTCTCGGTCCTTGGGGGAAACCGGGCTGTCCGGAACCGGCATACCAGGATTTTCTACAAGGACCGGTTCGTGAAGTACCCGTTCGAGAACGGCCTCTCTGCACTCCCGAAAGAGGATCTTTATTTCTGCCTTCATGAATACATAAAAACCCTGATCGCCCTGGAAAAAGGGGAACTTCCCCCACCAAAAACGTTCCAGGACTGGATTTATGCAACATTCGGAAAGGGGATCGCCGAATGTTACCTCATCCCTTACAACAGGAAGATCTGGAATTACCCCCCCGAAAAGATGTCCGCCCACTGGGTCGAGGGGAGAGTCCCGAGGCCTCCGGTTGAGGACATCATACGGTCAGCAGTAGGAATCGAGACTGAGGGATATACCCACCAGGCCGTCTTCTCCTATCCGCAGGAGGGGGGGATCGAGGCCCTCGTCAGGGCGATTGCGAATCCTGTCGCCGATCGGATCACCTGTGGGTTTCGTGTCTCGAGCATCCGCAGGTGCAGGGAGGGCTGGGAGATCAGCGATGGCACCCGAACCATCAGTGCCGACAAGCTGATCAGCACGATACCCCTTCTGAATCTGATCCCAGCACTTGAAGGAGTCCCTAAGCGGGTACGGGAGGCGGTCGGTTCCCTCCGGTATAATTCAGTCTGTTCGGTATTCATCGGCGTGAGAGGGACAGTCCCCGACATCTCGTGGCTCTATGTACCCTCCGAAGAGATCGGCATGCTGAACCGGGTATCATTCCCCTCAAACTACAGTACAGGGGTAGCCCCGGAAGGATGCGGATCCGTTCTCGCCGAGATTACGTATAACGAGGGTGATCCCCTTACCGGTATGAACGATGCGGAGATCATCAGGCACGTGATACAATCGCTCGAAAGGATGCAACTGGTCAGAAACGAGGATGTTATCTACACCGGGATCGCCCGCCATCGGTTCGCTTATGTCGTGTACGACCTTGACTACCTGGCCAATATCCGCATCGTGAGAGAGTATTGCCGGGAGATCGGGATCGACCTTGTCGGAAGGTTTGCCCAGTTCGAATACCTGAACATGGATGGCTGTATCAGGAGCGTCATGGAGTATGTCGGGAAGATAGCATGAAGGTCAACTTTTATGTCGAGGATATGCTCTTTTTCAAGTATATCGGTTGTGCCACAGTCGCAAAAACACTGTACGGCCAGCTTTCTGCGATGGACGCCCTGGATCTGCGGTGGAAGGCGCCCCCGGGCAATGACGACCTCGTCCACTACCATACCTTCGGGCCCTTCGCCCTCTTCCACCGACGGTTATCAGGGGGAAAGAAAGTTCTGACCGCTCATTCTACCCCCCGGATCAATGTGGGGAACATTGCACTCGCACAGAGGATCAACAGGCACTACCCGAAGATATACCGGAAGTTCGATCACATTATCACCATCTCAAAGCCCTGCCATGAAGAGGTGACGTCACTACTCCCGGAGATCCCGGTCACCTACATCCCAAATGGAGTGAACAGGGAATACTTCCGGAACGATCCTGAAAAAGGGGCTGTATTCCGGGATCTCCATGGCATCCCAGAAGGCCAGAAAGTGGTGCTCTCAGTCGCCCAGCTGACCCCGCGAAAAGGGCTCTACGATTTTCTTGCCCTTGCAAAGGAGCACCCTGACAAGACGTTTGTCTGGATGGGCGGATTTCCCTACGGGGCACTCTCCAAGGACTGGATCCGGATACGCAGGCTGAAACGCCGCTGTGGCAGCAACCTGATCTTTCCGGGGTATGTGGAGGATATCGTCTCGGCCTACAGTGCGGCGGATATCTTCCTGATGCCCTCTTTTGCCGAGACGTTCGGGCTCGTGATCCTCGAGGCCCTCTCCTGCGGCCTTCCTGTCATCGCCCGGGATATCCCCGAATTCAGGGACATATTCAGTGACGCGGTCCTCTACTTCAGGACCCGTGAAGAGGCAGCGGCCCACCTCGGGGATACCCCCCTTCTTTCGCGATACGCTTCAGAAGCCCGTCCGTTTTCTGCCGGGTATGATATCAGGAACTCGGCACAAAAGCATCTTGCACTCTATAGGGAGCTGGCTGGCACATGATATCAGTCATAGTCCCTGCCTACAACGAAGAGCAGAATATCGGGAAATGCCTCGAATCCCTGGCCCGCCAGACCCTCCCCCGTGATTCCTATGAAATTATCGTAGTAGACGGCGGATCCAAAGACCAGACCCGTGAGATTGCCGGAGCGTATGCCGATCTCGTGTTCATCCAGACCTCAAAGAAGGTAGGGGGGGCCAGGAACGATGGTGCACAAAAAGCCAGGGGGGCGATCATTGCCACAACGGATGCCGACTGTATCATCCCCCCCGGGTGGCTCTCCGTCATCAGCGAAGCATTTGAACGGGATCCCGGAATTGTCCAGATCTATGGACCGGTCATCCCGATGGAAGGCGGGCTGAAAAACCATCTCTTCCTCGCCCTTGCCAACAATTTTTCACGGTTCGGCTATTACACCCGCCTTTTTTATTATACCCTCGGGTGCAACACTGCGTTCAGGAAAGATGCCTTCTTTTCGGGGGGGATGTACCATACCGTTGATGCCGGTGATGACCTCGAAATTGCGAAACGGATGAAGAATCTCGGCAGGGTAAAGTTCGAGAACCGGATGAGAGTCATCTTCTCGATGCGGAGGTACGAGCAGTACGGGACCTTAAAGTCACTCTATGAATGGGTGTATATTGTTGCTCATGGAGGAGACTCCGAGAAGCATTCCTACAGCAAGAGGGAGTATAAAAAATAGGGAGAGTACTGGGAAAGGGCAGGGTACTCCAGCCTGAAGGAGGGATGGTATACTGCCCACTCGTGCCCCCCCGCTTCATTCCAGAATGCATATGTAGAGCACCGGCTCTTGATCTCCTGATGAAGCAGGGAGATGCCGGTCAGCAGGAAACCGAGGATATGGTCGCCCTCTTCGACCACTGCGAATGTGCCCGGCTCCTCGGGATGGCGGTCAGGGAGACCTGGCCGGGAGGAGCACGGATAGCCATGACCGCAGAGGGGAAGAGGAATCCGAATGGCGTCGTGCATGGGGGGGCAATCTTCACCCTCGCCGACCAGGCGTTCGGCCTTGCCGCAAACACCGGACCTGTCCGCCAGGTGGCCATCGCTGCAACAATCACCTACCTCTCACCGGCAAAGGGCGACCTCGAGGCAGTTGCCGAGCAGGTATCCGAGACAGTGGACCACTCGCTTTTTGTCGTCAGGGTGTATGAGGGGGAGCGGCTGGTTGCAACATTTGAAGGGGTCGGGATAAAGGAGAAGAGGGCAAAGCGGGCTTTGTCACGGCCTTCACTGAGGGAAGGCATCCCCTGAAAACCGGTTGATCTTCTTTCGGAACGGGACCGGGATACCCTTTATCCCGGGAGCAGGGCAGGGCACGGGGCACCTCAATCAGGCACGTGGGGATCCCCCAAGTGGTTCTTTCCCCGCTGCTGGATCGGGATACCATCCCAAAAAAATGGACCTAACCCCGGCTCTTATAGGGGAGGGTCTGGTCATAGATCAGGTACTTGTCACCGGTCACGAGCGTGATGAACACCTGGAGCTGGTCAGCTCTTGTTTCCGAAACCTCCTTTGTCCCGATCATGGTGATCTGGTCATTGACCCTGGGCCTTGAGAGACTGTCCTGCATGACAACCCCATCCGACCGGGTGAGGATGGTATCCATCGTCGCCACGAAGTTGATCCCGGCTCCCCCGCGGAAGATGATCGTGATGTTCGGGTTCACGGCACTCCGGTCGACACTGATTGCCACCGATTTGTCCCCGGGCATGGGCCCCGTCAGGTAATCGGGAATTGCCTGTGTTATCGCAGGAGTGACGACAGGAGAAGTCAGAGGTAGTGTCGTGACAGATGTCAGGGATTCCGGTGGTGCTGAAGAATCGGTGCAGCCGGATACCAGGAGGGCAACTGCCGTCAGAAGGAGGATAACGAGTATTGTTCCTTTCATGCAGAAAGATAGGAAGGGCTTCTGTATTATAGGCTTTTTTCAGTACAGGTAGGCTCATCTGTTCCCAATTTCTATGTGTGAGGTTCAGGGCAGGAGGGTGGAGTAATCGGAATGTCTCTCTGTTCTGTGAGCTTTGTCCAGGGGGAGAGGAGAGAGACAATATAAGATCATGGAGGGCCAGGCTCTTTATTCGATAAAGGCTTGAAGAGAAGATCCGATACGCCGAGGGGGAGATTTGAACTCCCGAGGCGCAGGGCGCCAATGGTTTTCGAGACCATCGCCTTTCCGGGCTAGACTACCTCGGCACAGGGACCAGATATTTTTCTTCGGAAGCCGTATAATGGTATCGAATGGCGATACAATGCTGGATGAAGCTCCTGCCGGACGATGAGGTCAGGGTATACACGGGCTTGGAAGGGGATACCTACGAAAAGGCACTCCTCTCGTTCGGGATCAATCCGGATACCGTATTGATCTTTTTCCGGGGAACCAGTATTCCGCAGGACAGCGAGATTCGGGAAGGCCAGGTCGAGATCGTCTGTATCTGGTAAAAGAGTGTATCGAAAAGAGAGGAAGGTTATGCCCCCGCGGAGCCGGGTGACTTCTCCTGGGTGATCATCATATCATCGACCCTGAGCAGGAGCACTGCCGCTTCTGCCGAACTCTGGATGGACTGGCGCTTGGACCGGTGGGGCTCAACGACACCCTCCTTGAACATGTCAATGATCTTCCCGGTATAGACATTGAGCCCTGCATGCTTCTTCCCTTTTGCATGGGCTGCCTTCAGTTCGACCAGTTTGTCGAGCTGGTTGAATCCTGAGTTCTCCGCAAGGGTGGTCGGGATGATCTCAAAGGATGCTGCGTACGCCTCGATGGCGAGCTGAACCCGTCCCCCGACCGTCCCGGCATATTCATGGAGCTTCATGAGGAGCTCGGTCTCAACTGCGCCTCCTCCGACAAGGAGCTTCCCGTCTTCCATCGCATCCTCAACTACCCGTGTACCGTCCACTACGGCACGCTCAAGTTCATCGAGGAGGTACTCGGTTGAGCCCCGAAGGAGGATCGTAACTGCCTTCGGGTTCTTGCACCCGGAGACCTTGATGAGGTCGGCATTCTCGACCTGCTCTACCATCGCGGCAGATCCAAGGCTCTTCTTGGTGAGTTCCCCGGGTTTGTTGACGATCTCTGCATTGAGGGCGAGGGCGGCAAACTTCATGTCCTTTTCAGGAACATCCTCGACGGCAAGGACCCCGGCACGGGCAAGGTAGTAGCCCACTGCATCGGCGATCCCCTTCTGGCAGAAGAGGACATTTGCCCCGCTGTCGATCACCGCATCGGCCAGCTTCTTCAGTGCGTCGCGTTCCTGCGCCGAGAAGGCACTCATCTGGTCGCTGCTGCTGATCTTGATCTTCGCCTTGACCTGGGTTTTCACAATCTCCATCGGGCTTGCAACAAGTGCGACCTTTGCTCCCGTCACCTTGCGTGGCATATCCTCCGTAAACCGGGTCTTGTCAAGGACAATCCCCTGGACCAGTTCGGCGTCATCCATAGCATGTCCGGCCTGCTTCTTGATGGTCACGTTGTCATCATCGACAGTGATTTTCCCGTCCTTCTTTTCGGCGATCAACATCACTGCATCGACGACGATGCCATCGAGTTTTCCCTTCACGGATTCGATCGATTTTCCGGTCATCGCAGTATCGGCGATCTTGAGGAGGATATTGCGGTCAAAGGGATCGATGGTGATGGAGAGATCGTCAATAATCTCGAGAGCTTTCTCCATACCCATCCGGTATCCCTGCCCAATAACGGTGGGATGAATCTTCTTGGCGATGAGCTGTTCAGCCTGCTCCATCAGTGCTCCCACGAGAACGACCGCGGTGGTAGTGCCGTCGCCGACCTCATCGTCCTGGGCCCTGGCGACCTCGATCACCATCTTGGCGCCCGGGTGCTGGACGGCGATGTCGGTAAGGATAGTGGCACCGTCATTGGTGATGGTCACATCCCCCGTTCCTGAGACGAGCATCTTGTCCATCCCCCGCGGACCAAGCGTGGTGCGAACGGCACTTGCGATGGCTTTTGCAGCGGCGATGTTCGAACGCTGGGCCTCCTGTCCACGGTTGCGCTCGACATTCTCCTTGAGAATAATTATCGGTTGTCCTCCAAGCATAGGTTATCCTCCAATGTGGTAAAAGATGGAATTGAACTTCTATATAAAACAATCCATACGAGGTGAATGAAAAGAGAGAGGTGTCAGTCGAGTCTGGAGATCCTGAAGAGCGAATAAACCGGCACCCCATCCACGTCCCTGATCCCGCGCTTGTCAAAGATCACGAGCACGGCAACCGGATTGCCTCCATGTTTGCGGACATAGTGGACCACTTCATGCATCGTATTCCCTGAGGTGATCACATCGTCCACGATCAGGCAGCGTTCCCCGGAAATCGGGGCAAAGTTGCCGCTGATTGACCCGACGGGGGGATCATGGGTACTCTGCTTTGACGGATAATAGATTGCAAGCCGTACATCCTCGGATACCGCTATCAGGGTAGCAAGCGGAATCCCGGATATTGCAATCCCCACCACGGCTGAGGGGAACAATTCCGGCTGTTCTTCGCCCCGTGCCTCATCAGATATCGCTGAGTAAAAGTGTTTCAGCATCATCATGGCAAGCTCGTCGAGGAGCGGGCCTTCGCTGCTCACTGCAGTCCAGTCAATACCGACATCCTTTGGGATCGCCCCCGATTTCTGCTGCGTCAGGAGCCAGGTTACCGTCTCAATGGAGAGGGAGAGCTCATCTGCAATCTGTCCCGGACTATGGCCTTCGGAGAGGAGGATCCGTGCCCTCTCGATCAGCTCATCAAGAGATGACATTGAAAAAGAGTGTGGGCGCCCCTTTACTTAAGCCTTCTTTGGATGAGGGCCCCGCAGACCTGGCATTCCCCTGGTCCCTTATAGTACCTGCCGCACCCGCTGCACCGAAACTTCCACCGGATGTTCCGCCCCCCCTTCTGATGGAGAGGGATTATCCTGAGGTGCAGGGACCTTCCCACATTCTGGAGCGCATAGTCATCGCTCAGGATGGCAGCCTCGCACTGGAGACCGAGGGCGAGCACCTCGCAGTCGGTAGTAGAAAGGGATGACCCCTCCCCCATTGCGGCAGCGACTTCTCTGACATGTCGCACCGATTCCGTCTCCGGATCTATCACCCGGAGCCCTCTCTCGCAGAGAAGGTCGAACCTGGCTTTTGAAGAGAGATCCCGCAGTTCCGAAACGACCGAAGGGGTCGTACACAATTCTCCCCCAAACAGTGCCCCCTCAAGCGAAGCCCCGGCAAAGAATGCACTGGAGTCGAGGACCAGTCTCATGCGGAGAAGACCACCTCCCGGCCTTCCCGGACCTGTATCTCATAGCCGAAGAGCGCAAGCAGCCAGCACATCGTCCTCGCGTGGAGCGTATACGAAGAGGTCGTGAATGAACCGCCGTAACGGGCAAGGGAGATCAGGAGCTGGTCACTCAGGCAGGGATCTGCCTCTCCCGGGCTGTTTACCTCGCTGATCAGGCCGGCTGCTGCTGTCTTACCGACCTCTTCGGCGGGAAGCCCGGGACTGCCGAGTGATGAGAATCCTTTCGATCCATACCATGCAGTACAGGAACTGCCCTTCGATCTGCCTTCTGACCGCTGGATATCTACCGGGACCTCGATCCCCAGTGCACGGGAGAGCATCGTTTGTGCAGTGGCAGCCTGCCGCTCAGCGACATGGGCAGGGAGCCCGGACGAACAGGAGCGGATACCGCAGGAAGGATCTTTTTTAAGAGAGATCGGTCCAGGGTTCTGGGAATCTGCGCTGACCCGGACGAGGCCTCCCCCAGCCGGGTAATAGCCCCTCCGGGTGACCGTGACTGAAACTGCCCCTTCAGCAACCCCCAGAGCAGGTATCAGGACGTTCTCAAGGTAATCGATGGTAGGGCTTGCAGGTACTTCAGTGCCCCCGGTCACTTCGAGGATCCCGCCCTTGGTCAGGGCAACCGGGAGCCAGGACTGGAGTACGAGGGCAATGCTCCCCGCTGTTCCCACATCGTCAACGCACGCGGACCTGCGGATCGTGCCGGGGAAGAACAGGAGACGGTCGCTCCCCGGTTCGTTTCCCTCCGTATCTCCGTCGCAGGCACAGGCGACAGTACGCACTGCGGCGCAGTGCTGGAACCTGAGTCCGGCCTGCTTCCGTTTCGCTCTTATCCTGTTGATCTCGACCGGAATTCCTGTCACCGCAGAGAGCGCAACTGCAGATCGCACGATCTGCCCCCCGCCTTCAAGGTGTGAACCGTCTATCTTCAGCATCGGGTGATTCCGTCAGAGATGATCCCCGCGGCAGAATAGGCACTGCAACCCCTCTCGATGGTATCGCTGCAGTATACCTGCCTTACTCCGGATGAGATCAGATGAGCATACGCTCCCCCTGCAAATACTCCGTGAACGCATGCCGCAGAGACACTCCGTGCCCCCTGTCCGTACAGGAGCCGGGCAGCGGTTGCCAGCGTTCCCCCGGTAGAGATGATATCGTCAACGATAACAACATTGCGATCTTCAGCGCAGAGGTTCTTGGGCGATATACTCACCTCTTCTGAAGAGAGGCGGGTCTTTTCAAGGTGATCGACATCCCAGCCATTCACCCCCGCGACTGCTGATGCGAACCGGGCAGCACCATCATCCGGGGCAAGGATGAGCGGGTCCTCACACCCTGTCTCTTTCAGGAATGCCCCGATCTCAGGGGCAAGGGAGAGGGTATGGGCCGGGACATCGAAAAATCTCAGGACTGCCGGATCATGCACGTTCACGACAAATGCCCTTGATACTCCCCTTGAGAGAACTCCGGCTATCGCCCGGGCAGAGAGGGGCTCCCCTGCCGAGAACTGCTTATCCTGACGGGCATATCCCATGTACGGCAGGACAAGGGTGATATCGGCTCCCTGGCAGGCATCAATGAGAAGGATGAGCTGAACAAGGGCATCACTGTCAGTGACACTCCCTACCACCAGCACCTCTTTTCCGACCTCCCCCGCTTTCAGATACAGTTCTCCATCAGGGAACCGGGAAAACCGCACATCTGCCAGATTCCATCCATTCGCACCAGCAAGCCTCGATGCCAGAATCTGCGAATATTCAGTGCTTATTACCTTCATCTCATCCTACCTCATGCTGAAAGTACTTAAACTACCATGGATAAGTTATAGTACCGTATTATTTTTACGAGGTCAATCTGCCGATGAAATCAACAGAATCCGGTCATGAGGCCCAAGAGGAGCCGCTTTCGTTTGATATCAGTGAAGAGAGCTCCTCCCAGATCGAAGTACCCAAAAAACTCATCGACCAGGTCATCGGTCAGGAGCATGCAGTCGAGGTCATCAGGAAGGCTGCCACCCAGAGACGGCACGTGATGATGATAGGCAGCCCCGGTACAGGCAAGTCCATGCTCGCCAAGGCGATGGCCGAACTGCTCCCGAAAGAAGAACTGCAGGACATCCTCGTATACCCGAATTCGGATGATCCAAACAATCCGATTGTACGGACCGTCCCTGCAGCGAGAGGCAAGCAGATCGTCACTGCCCACAAGGCGGAAGCAAGGAAGAAGATCCAGTTCAGAAACACCCTCGTGATGCTCCTGATCCTCGGGATTGTCGGGTATGCATTTATCACCTACCAGTGGCTCATGGGTATCATCGCTGCAGCGTTCATATTCATGGCGATGAGGTATGCAACCCCCCGGGAGGAGACCATGGTGCCGAAGCTCCTGGTCACCAACGATGCAACAGTCGATGCCCCCTTTATTGACGGCACCGGTTCCCATGCCGGGGCGCTTCTCGGCGATGTCCGCCACGATCCCTTCCAGAGCGGCGGTCTGGAAACCCCCAGCCATGACCGGGTCGAAGCAGGTGCCATCCACCGGGCCCACAAGGGTGTCCTCTTCATCGATGAGATCAATACCCTTACTCCCCATTCCCAGCAGAACCTCCTCACCGCCCTCCAGGAGGGTGAGTTCCCCATCACCGGCCAGAGCGAGCGTTCGAGCGGTGCGATGGTCAGGACCGAACCGGTACCCTGCCGTTTTATCATGGTGGCGGCAGGAAACCTGGATGCCATCCAGGGGATGCACCCGGCTCTCCGTTCCCGTATCAGGGGGTATGGATACGAGGTCTATATGAGCGAGAGCATGCCGGATACCCCTGAAAACAGGGAGAAGTTCATCAGGTTCATCGCCCAGGAGATCAAGAACGACGGGAAGATCCCCCACTTCGACAAGGGCGCCATGGAAGAGATCCTGCGGGAGGCGCGGAGAAGGTCCAACCGGAAAGGCCACCTCACCCTCAAACTCCGGGACATGGGCGGACTGATCCGTGTCGCAGGGGATCTTGCCCGGCAGGAGGGGGTTGAGGTTACCACTGCTGACCATGTGATTGCCGCGAAAAAGACCGCCCGTTCCATCGAGGACCAGGTCTCGGACGAATACATCGGCCGGAGCCGCGAATACGAACTCACCGTTGTCGAAGGGACACGGATCGGAAGGGTGAATGGTCTTGCGGTCATGGGGAGCGACTCAGGCTCGGTACTCCCGATCATGGCTGAAGTCACCATGGCACAGGGGGCAAACGGGACGGTGATTGCAACCGGGATGCTCAAGGAGATTGCACAGGAGTCGATCAAAAACGTGAGTGCAATCCTGAAGAAGTTCACCGGGAAGGACATCAAGAACATGGATATCCACATCCAGTTCATCGGGACCTATGGCGGGGTCGAGGGAGATTCAGCCTCTATCAGCGTAGCAACCGCCGTCATCAGCGCCATCGAAGGGATCCCCGTCCGCCAGGATGTGGCGATGACCGGTTCCCTCTCGGTCAGGGGAGATGTCCTCCCCGTGGGGGGAGTCACCTACAAGATCGAGGCAGCGGCCAAGGCCGGCATCACCCATGTCCTGATCCCCTCGGCAAACCTTGACGATGTCCTCATCGAGGAGCGATACCGTCCGATGGTCACCGTGATCCCGGTTGACAATATCGAGGACGTCCTCAAGATCGCCCTCGTTCCCGAGAACAGGGAGGGGTTCCTGCAGAAACTCCGCAGGATGGCGATATCCACCTCAGAAAAGCTCATCGAAGGCACCGGATTCTCCCCCTCGATTGTCTGATCTGAATGGACGGAATCAGGTATTACGATATCCGCCATGTCTGCGGGCAGTCAACCCACATCGAGATCGACAACGGGGTGATCGAATCTGCCGGCACCTCTTTTTTTGACCATGCAGTGATCAGGGCACTCTCCGCAAAGGGCTGGGGTATCCTCACCGTGGACAATTTCGGGGGAACCCCGGAAAAGGAGAGAGAGCGCCTGATAAGGAATGCAGCCCGAATCTCCGCGATTACCGGTGAAGAGGTCTCCCTTGCCGATGCAACGAGGGGGATACGCGGGATCCCTCCCATGCATGAAGATCCTCGGGAAGTAAGCATCGGGGAGAAAGCAGAGATCATGCTCTCGATCGAACAGGCGGCACGGATCGAAGGCATTGTCAACACCCGGGCCAACTACACCGAACGATTCGAAGAGGTCACGTTCCAGGACAGCAGCGGGGCCTCCGAACAGTACGGAATCTGCCGGAGCGGCTTTGGGATCATGGCGGTTGCTTCCCGGGCAGGATCCCTTCAGATGGGATACGAACGCCTTCATTCCATACGGGGGCTCAACATCCGCCACCAGCAGGAACGTGGCCGTTCTGCCGCTGAGCGGGCAGTAGCCCTCCTTTCAGCCCGGCCGGCAAGGGGAGGCACGATGAATGCCGTACTCGATCCCGAACTTGCAGGGGTATTTGCCCATGAGGCGGTCGGCCATGCCAGTGAAGGGGACCTGATACAGGAAGGAAACTCCGTCCTCCGCGGAACGTGGGGAGAGCGGATCGGGAGCCCGATTGTCACTATCGTTGACGATCCCTCCCTGCCTGAATTCGGGTTCGAACCCTGCGATGCCGAGGGCTGCCGGGTGGAACGAACCGAGATCATCAGGAAAGGAGTGGTCGCAGGGTTCCTCCATTCAAGGGAGACTCTTGCAGCGGTCGGAAACGGGCATGCAGGAAATGCCCGGGCAATGCCCGGCGAACCTCCTCTCGTGAGGATGAGTAACACGTTCATAGAGGCAGGGGAGAGCAGCACCGATGAGCTGATCGCTGAATGCCGGACCGGCATTCTCCTCAAAGGCTCCCGTGGCGGGCAGGTCGATCCGGGAAGAGGGGTCTTCCAGTTCAATGCAGAGTACGGGTACCTCATCGAGCATGGCGAATGCACCAGCATGGTTCGGGATGTCTCCCTTTCCGGCGAGATCCTGCAGACGCTCCACTCCATCCGGCTCTGTTCGAAAGAGAGGCTGATGCACCAGGGCTATTGCGGGAAAGGAGGCCAGAGCGTCCCGGTGAGCGACGGCGCACCCCATGTCCTCCTTGCTGATGCGGTGGTAGGTGGCCATGTATCCTATTGAGGAGATCCTCAAGAAAGGTGCGCTTCTTGCAGACGATGTGGAGGTGTATCTTACCGAAGGGGTTGCCCTCTCGGGAGAGCTGAAACGTGCACAGGTGAGCAGGGTCGCAGAGTCGCGATATTTCTCGCTGTCGGTCAGGACGATAAAGGATGGCCGGATTGGCATTTCCCAATCGAGCAATCCGCGTGACTGGGAGAAGTGCCTTAATGCCTCGGTCGCAAGCGGTACCCTTGCGACGGAGCAGCCCTGGAATGGGCTCCCGCATCCTGCAAAGCTCGATTCCCGGCCGATTGCATTCGATCCATCGCTTACCCCTGATAACGATAGCATCCTCGGGCTCCTGAAGGGAATGATTGATGGTGCATCATCGCATCCTGTCGAAGTTACCTCCGGAGGGGCTTCCCTCTCCGTTCAGACCACTACCCTCGCAAACAGCAACGGAGTGTTCTACTCCCGCCCCCGGAGCCATGTCACCGCCTCCATCGAGACGATACGGGGGAATTCAACGGGTTACGAGTTCGGAAATTCCTATACGATGGATCTCGATCCCGTTTCAATCGGGGACCGGGCCGGATTCCTGGCATCAGCATCATACGGAGGAATCGACATCAGCTCCGGTCCTTATGACGTGGTTCTCTCGCCGGTAGCGTTCGCCCAGCTGATCGGTGCAGTGCTCCTCCCGGCGCTTTCAGGCCGGAACGTCCACGCCGGGCGATCGAAGTTGGCGGCTTCACTCGGAGACCAGGTGATCGATCCGGTCCTCTCCCTCTATGATGATCCATTTCTCGAAAAAGGCCTTGCAAGCACCCGGTGGGATGCTGAAGGGGTACCCACACGGCACCTCTCGTTCATCCGGAAGGGAATCCTTGAACACTTCTCCTATGACCTCAAGACCGCCTACCGATACGGAAAGGAGAGTACGGGGAGTGCAGTCCGGACCGGTCACGGGGGCGGGCCTGCCATAGGGAACCATAATGTCATCATCGATGGTCCGCGGGAGGATGTCATGGACGACGAGGCGATCTACATCCAGGACGTGGTCGGGGCCCATACGGCAAACCCCCTCTCAGGCGACTTCTCAGTCGAGCTCACCAACCCGTTCCACATTTCCGGCGGAACCTATGAAAAACCGGTTCGAAAAGCGATGATGTCCGGGAATGTCTTTGACATGCTCGGGGATACTGCCGGCTTGGGCCGTGATGACAGAGTGATCGGGTCACTCGTAGTGCCGTCAATAAGATTAAAGAGCCAGCATATCATTGGTACGTAAAATGTCGCTCGATCTTGCCCTGATCGTAGCAGGAATCCTTATTGCGATTGTATTGATATTCATCCTGAAGGATATCGTAAAAATAATCATCAATTCCATCCTTGGCCTCCTCATCCTCTTCTTTGTGAATTACTTTGATCTTCTCGTGTATCTTGGAAGGCCGGACATCCCGTATACCCCGGTAAATATCCTCCTTTGTGCACTTGGGGGGATCCCGGGTGCCCTCATCGTCATCATCCTCCAGCTGACAGGAATTACCATCACCTGATTCCCACTACCCGTAATTCCTTCATTGCTGGCTATCCTGCTCATTGGTAGAGGGAATCGTTCAGGAGTCCATTACTGTCCTTTGTAGGATCGGCCGGAGGGAGGCATGCTATTATGTCATCCCGGTGCCCTATCGTTTACACGGGATGAATAAGGAAGCGATCCATGGAAGAAGCCGAGTACTGTCTGCCTGACAGCAGAACCCTCCTGCTGCTCAAGGGCCCATCATCGTTTATCCTTGCCGGGAAGGCTGGATCGCGGTTTCCCCTCTGTATCGAGTATGGAGAAGGTGAGATCTGCACTACCCTCGAGAAAACAGATATCATTGCGGTATCTGCCCCCGAAGGAGGTGCTCTCGAGCCCGCAGTGATGCTGATGGAGCTTGTCAGGGCGTACCATGTTCCCCTCCTCGTCCTCCCCCAGGGGCATCCCGGATCGAAACGGCTCAGATATGTGGTCTCTGCCGGTCCTGAAATCTCACTGTCCTGTGGCATACAGCGGGGGACCCATCCGGATCAGCACCTGCTCTGTTCGTCTGGCGAACTTGCCGGTACCCTCCTGTCCGGAACCACGGAAGGGATCAGGGTACATTCCATGCCATCATCCGTCACCCCTTTGATTCTCACTCATTCACTGACGATTGGCACGAAGGCACGGTAAGGAGAGCGCGGTCAGTGAACAGGTGCCCGGTTTGCCTGGCGGTTTTTTTCCACTTCAAATCACCGCAAGTGGGAGAGCCCTATCAATGGTTTCCGCGCATACCACCAGGCCGATACGGGAGTTCCAATAAAAAAATACCGGGGGTCCAATAAAAAAAATATTTCCTGGAACTCATTATAATCGCCATATTTCGATAATCAGCGCTTTTTTCGGCGGGAAAAATATCAACAGATATAAGAACAATTCCTGTCAAATATCTCCTTTGCCGTGAGAGGAGGTTGGATGAAAACTGAGGTATTGAAGAACATCAAAGCAACCGAAGACGAGTACCAGTCGTTAATAAACACGGTTATGGCTGAGAGGAAACGCATTCTTGCTGACGCTGAACTCGAGGCTGACAACCTGGTTATGAAAGCAAGCACCAGCGCCGAAGAGTACAGAAAGATGCGACTTGCAGAAGCACGGGCGCAGGCAGAACGGAAGCATGCCGAGATTGTCAGGGAAGGCGAACGGAAATCTGCTGATCTGAAGGAAAAAGGCACAAAGAACCTTAATTCGGCCGTTGAACTGCTGGTTTCCCGATTTAAGGAGAGCCTGCATGCTCACCCCTGAACAGATGAGCAAGGTCCTCATAGCGGGCCCGAAGGATGCGCTGGATCCCGTTATCGCGGAGCTTCATCGCCACCGGCTTTTTCACATTGAAGACTATGTGGAGAATGATCAGGAAGAGTATACCGGGTACCGGATAGGGAATTCCCTGGAAGGCGCCGGAGATATCTCCAAGGAACTGCTCAGGCTCAGGTCGGTTACCGGGGCATTCTCCCTGCGGGCAGATGACCTGGATCCCAAGGCACGGATCAGGAGATCGGAACTGGCAGCAGCGATCGAAAAGGAGCTTCCCCGCATCGAGGACGAGGTGGAGTCGCTCCTCGCCAGGAAAACGGCGATCGAGAACCATGTGAAGGAGACCGAGCAGAAGATAGAGGCGCTGACCCCCTTTGCAGATTTGAGAACCGATCTCTCCCTGCTTCACGGGTACCGGACGCTTACCTTCTTTGCCGGCACCATCGCAAAGAAGATTGACCTCGGGGTTCCGAGCGAAGTATACTATTCCGAATCAAAGAAAGGCAATTTCCTTGTCGCAGCAGTTCCTGTCGAAAACCGCCAGGAAGTGGAGAGAAAACTGCTCGATGCCCAGTTCCAGGCTGTCCCGATTCCCGATGAGCCGGGGCCTGCCAGGGAACGGATCAGTGTGTACAATGTGCAGCTGGAAACCGACAAGAAGGATATCGAAGAGATAGCGAGCCAGATCAACGCTCTGAAATCCCAGCACTCCGAGTTCCTTGTAGCCTGTGACGAGCTCCTTTCCATAGAGGCAGAAAAAGCTGAGGTCCCGCTCCGGTTTGCAACAACAGACCATGCGTTTGTAGCGGAAGGCTGGGTCCCGACCGCTTCGCTCGAAGGCCTTGTGAAAGGAATCACCACAGCCTCGGGCGGTAAAGCCTATGTCACGCAGCTGCCGGTCGAGGAAGGGAAGGATCTCCCGCCCATGGAGTACCATAATGCCGGTTTTGTGAAGCCGAGCCAGTTCCTGATCGATGTGTATTCCAGGCCGAAGTACAGCGAGCTTGATCCCACCCTCATCGTATCGATCATATTTCCCATCTTCTTTGGATTGATCCTCGGGGATGTCGGGTACGGTGCGATACTGCTTGCGATGAGCCTTGGCCTCAGGATGGTCATCAAGGGAGATGACGGACGAATGCTCCTTGATGTCCTTCGGAATGCAAGTATTTCGAGTATCATCTTTGGCTTCCTGTATAGTGAATTCCTGGGATTCCCGATCCCCGGCCTGCACCCCCTGCTCCCGACAAGACACCTGAACATCGGCGGAGAAGCAGGCGGTCACGGGCCGGCGGTCCCTGAGCTGATGATAATGGCGATCTGGATCGGCATTGCATACATCACCCTGGGCCGGATCCTTGGCATGATCAACCATGCCCGGCAGGATCATGGATCTCACCGGGTGAAAGCGGTCCTGGCAAACCTTGGCTGGATTATGGTGATGTGGGGTATCCTGCTGATGATCTGGTCATTCTTTGCCATGCCGCTGATGCCTGATCTCACCGGATATCCCCCGCTGGTTGCAGGACTGAGCATGCCAGCCCTTGCAGGGGCGGTGATGATCCTCGTTGGCATTCTCCTCATTGCAAGGGACTCGGCACTGGAAATCGTTGAACTGCCCACCATCCTCTCCCACGTGCTCTCTTTTGCACGTATTGTGGGGGTGGGTCTCTCGTCAGTTGCTATCGCCATGGTGGTGAACTTTATCGCCATCGGCCTTATTATTGAACCGCAGTTGGAACGTCTCACCATCATTGGTGTAATACTCATCATAGTAGGGGTTTTTGTATTCCTGCTCGGGCACCTCTTCAACGCTATCCTGGGGCTGCTCGGGGGAGGATTGCAGTCCCTGAGGTTGAATTACGTCGAATTCTTCACCAAATTTTACAAAGGTGGAGGAAGGAAGTACAACCCGTTTGGATTGAAAAGAAGATTTACGGAGGACTAAAACATGGTTGGAGAAGAACTTGTCGGATTGACACCTGAGATGATCGAGGCCTCACAGGCCGGAATGAAGGCACTTGGTGCAGGTCTTGCTGTCGGCCTTACCGGGATTGGAACAGGACTGGCCGAGATGGCTATCGGGTCCGCAGCAGTTGGAGCGACTGCCGAAAACAAGGACGTTTTCGGTCTTGTCCTGTTACTGACCGTTATTCCTGAAACAATCGTCATCTTTGGTCTTGTGGTCGGGCTTCTGCTGTTATTCTAAACGTAGGAGCAGACCATGGGACTGGAAGTGGTCATCGACGATATCAGGGAGAAAGGGAAGAGAGAAGGAGACCAAATCAGGAAGGAGACCGATGCTGAAGTCGGGAGCATCCTGATGACAGCACAGGAAAAAGCAGAGCGGATCAAACTGGCCGCCGAGCAGGATGTCCAGAAACAGGTGGAGCATATCACGAACCAGGAGGCATCAGCGGCAAACCTGGTAGTGAAGCGTCAGCTTCTGAACACCCAGAAAGAGCTCCTCGATCAGGTCTATTCATCTGCCCTTTCCCGGATAGCAGAGCTCCCGGAAGATTTCCACAGGGATACCATAAAGACGCTCCTTTCAAGAGCGAGATCAGAGATCCCTGAGGGCATCGTCCACTGCAACAGGCGGGACAGTGAGCTGCTGAGCCGGATTCTCTCTTCGGATACCTCATTGAAAGGGTACACCAAGGGAGATCCGGTGGAGATTGAAGGAGGCGTCATCATCGAGAGTAAGGATGGAGAGCTCCAGCTTGACTACAGCTACCGGACGTTCCTGAACGGCGTATGGGAGACAGGGTTGAAGGATGCCTCGGGAATCCTGTTCCGCTGAGGTGATGCAGGATGGCTGACATCAGTGCCGGTCCTGCCCCTTATGTCTATGTCTGTACGAGGCTCCGGGTAAGGAAAGCAAAGCTCATCCCAAGGGAGGATTACCTCCGGCTGCTCAATATGAGCATTCCCGAGATCACCCGTTTCATCGAGGAGACGCAGTACAAGAGGGAGATCGATGAGCTTGCCTCATCGTTCCATGGGATTGACCTCATCGAACTTGCGTTATCCTGGAACCTGGCAAAGGAATACCAGAGCATCCAGGATATCACGCCCGGTGTTCTGAAGCGTTTCACGCAGTCCTATCTCCGGAAGTGGGATATCCAGAATATCCTGACCATCCTGCGTGGGAAGACCCAGGGGATGAAACCGGGGAAGATCCGCGAGATCCTCGTACCTGCCGGGGAGATGGACAGGGTTTTTCTGGACCGGCTCGTGAAAGAAGAGACCCCGGAACGGATCCTTGAAGCACTCAAAGGCCAGTCGGTGTATCCTGCCATTGCGGCCGGGTTTTCCACGGCGGTCTCTGAAGGCTCCTTCGCCAGGATTGAGAATGAACTGTACAAGCAGTTTTATGAAAACCTGCTGTCTGAGGCGATGAGCGGCTTCAAGGGTGGCAAGCAGTTCCTCGAGTACATCATGCTGGACATTGATATTACCAATATCAGGAACATGTTCAGGCTCAGGGCTGACAACCTTCACGAGGATGCACGTTCGATAATGATCCCGGGAGGGACGTTTTCGACCGATGAATTCCAGCATCTCATCAGTATCGGGGAGTCAAAGGAGTTTATCGATACCCTGAAATCAAAGGTGCATGTGAAGCCATTGATCATGCTCCTCGAAGAGATGAGCGGCGGGGAGAAGTCCCTCCGTGAGATTGAGATCGACCTGATCAAGGTCCAGCTGGCCCAGATGGAGTCATTATCGAAACTCAATCCGTTCTCGATTCACCCCATCCTCACCTACCTTGAGAAGAAGAAGTACGAGATCTTCAACCTCCGTGCGATTGCCCGGGGAAAGGAAGTGAACCTTCCGACCGACCGGATACGGAGTTACCTGGTGATGTGAGATGGAGATAGCAGTTGTTGGCAGCAGCGATTTCGTCCTCGGGTTCCGGCTCGCAGGGATCAGAAGGACCTATGCAGCAGAATCCGACGAGAAGCTCGCTGAATACATCACGCGGATTCTGGATGACGGTACCATCGGAATCCTTGTCCTCCAGAGCAGGGACATGAACAGGATCCCCCGGCGTCTCCAGACCACGCTCGAGAATTCAGTAAAACCGACCGTTATCGCAATCGGTGGCGAGGAGGGAGGGATGTCCATGAGGGAGAGAATAAAGCGATCAGTGGGTGTTGATCTGTGGAAGTAACAGAGAAGAAAGAGAAAGGCCAGGAAGGAGTCCTCAAACGGATTGCCGGCCCTGTCGTCACTGCGGTCAATATTGATGCGCACATGTATGATGTGGTGAAGGTCGGCCATGAGGAGCTCATGGGAGAGGTGATCAAGATCCAGGGTGATGAGACCATCATCCAGGTCTACGAGGATACCTCAGGGATCAGACCCGGAGAACCCGTGACGAACACGGGGCTTTCTCTCGCCGTGGAGCTCGGGCCGGGACTCCTGACCAGTATTTACGATGGGATTCAGAGACCGCTGTCCGTGCTGGTGGACAAGATGGGTGATTTTATCCAGCGGGGCGTCTCTGCACCAGGGCTTGATCACCAGAAGAAATGGGAGTTCAGGCCGCTTGTAAAGGAAGGAGACAAGGTATCCCCGGGCATGGTCATCGGGGAGGTTCAGGAAACAAACATCGTTCACCGGATACTCGTACCCCCAAAAGTCCAGGGAGGCGTGGTAAAGAGTATAAAACGGGGTTCTTTCACGATAGAAGAGGTGGTGTGTACCCTCGATTCGGGGACTGAACTGACGATGATGCAGAAATGGCCGGTCCGTGTGCCACGCCCGGTCACCGAGAAGATGAACCCGACGATCCCGCTCATCACCGGCCAGCGGATCCTGGACGGGCTGTTCCCGATTGCCAAGGGAGGAACCGCAGCGATCCCCGGGCCTTTCGGCAGCGGAAAGACCGTGACACAGCAGCAGCTTGCCAAGTGGTCCGATGCCGAGATCGTGGTGTACATCGGGTGCGGGGAGCGGGGCAACGAGATGACCGAGGTGCTGACCGAATTCCCGGAGCTCGAGGACCCGAAATCAGGAAAACCGCTCATGGAGCGGACCGTGCTCATCGCAAACACGAGCAATATGCCGGTGGCAGCGCGTGAAGCATCGGTGTATACCGGTATCACGATTGCCGAGTACTTCAGGGACATGGGCTACGATGTCTCTCTGATGGCGGATTCGACATCCCGATGGGCAGAAGCAATGAGAGAGATCTCGTCACGACTCGAGGAGATGCCCGGGGAAGAGGGGTACCCTGCTTACCTTGCAGCCCGCCTTTCCGAGTTCTACGAGAGGGCCGGGCTTGTCAGGACGCTCTCCGGGAAGAACGGATCGGTATCCGTTATCGGGGCCGTCTCCCCGCCCGGTGGAGACTTTTCAGAGCCGGTCACCCAGAATACGCTGCGTATTGTGAAGGTATTCTGGGCACTCGATGCAAAGCTCTCGCAGCGGCGCCATTTTCCGGCGATCAACTGGCTGAACTCCTACTCGCTCTACCTTGATTCCCTTCATGGCTGGTACGACAAGGAAGTATCACCCGAGTGGAACGTGCTCAGGTCATGGGCCATGGAAGTCCTCCAGAAAGAGGCAGAACTCCAGGAGATCGTCCAGCTGGTCGGGTCCGATGCCCTGCCCGAGGCAGAACAGCTGACCATCGAGATTGCCAGGATGATCCGGGAGATATTCCTCCAGCAGAATGCTTACGACGCGGTCGATACCTTCTGTGATATGTCCAAGCAGTACGACATGATGAAGGCGATCAAGGGGTATGCAGACCTTGCATATGCAGCCCAGACTGCCGGGGTATCCCCCGCACAGATCATCACGATCAAGTCCAAGAACGACCTGCCCCAGATCAAGTTCATCAAGGACTACAAGCCTGAACTGGAACGGATCCAGAAGAGCATGGACAGCGAGATCAACACCCTGAGGTCGACAGCATGAAAGAGTACAGAACGATTTCCAAGATTGCCGGTCCCCTGGTGTTCGTGGAGAAGACCGAACCGGTCGGGTACAACGAGCTCGTCAATATCGCCCTCTGGGATGGCACCATCAAGAGAGGCCAGGTGCTCGATACCAGCGATTCCCTCGTCGTCGTGCAGGTCTTTGAGACCACGGCAGGGATCGGGAAGGACTCGGGCGTCCGGTTCCTTGGCGAGACCATCAAGATGCCGGTCGGAAAGGAGATGCTCGGCCGTATCCTTTCAGGTGGAGGAAAACCAATCGACGGGGGGCCGGAGATTGTTCCCGAGAAGCGGCTGGATATCACCGGTGCCGCCATCAATCCCTATGCGAGGGCATCACCCGAGGAGTTCATCCAGACGGGGATCTCCACCATTGACGGGACCAACACCCTGGTGAGGGGTCAGAAGCTTCCCATCTTCTCCGGCGCAGGTCTTCCCCACAACAACATCGCACTCCAGATTGCACGGCAGTCAAAGGTCCTCGGCTCGAAGGAGTCGTTTGCCGTGGTCTTTGCAGCCATGGGTATCACCAAGGAAGAGGCCAACCATTTCATGCAGGACTTCGAGAGGACCGGTGCCCTCGAGCGGGCTGTCGTCTTCCTCAACCTTGCGGACGATCCTGCCGTGGAGCGTATTATCACCCCGAGGCTTGCCCTTACCACTGCAGAATACCTGGCCTTTGACCTTGACATGCACGTGCTCGTGATCCTCACGGACATGACCAATTACTGTGAAGCGCTCCGCCAGATTGGGGCTGCCCGTGAAGAAGTGCCGGGACGGCGGGGATACCCCGGGTACATGTATACGGATCTCGCTGGGATCTATGAACGGGCAGGGATCATCAAGGGCAAAAAAGGCTCGATCACGCAGTTCCCCATCCTCACGATGCCGGGCGATGATATCACGCACCCGATCCCGGACCTTACCGGATATATTACAGAAGGCCAGATCGTGGTCTCGAGGGAACTTCACCGGAAAGGCATCTATCCTCCCATCAACGTCCTCCCTTCCCTCTCCCGCCTGATGAATCTCGGTATCGGCAAAGAGCATACCCGCGAAGACCACAAAAAGGTCTCCGACCAGCTGTATGCCGCGTATGCAGAAGGCAACGATCTCAGGGGCCTGGTTGCCATCGTCGGGAAAGATGCGTTATCCGAACGTGACCGGATGTTTTTGGAGTTTGCCGATCTGTTCGAGAACCGGTTTGTCCGCCAGGGATACGATGAGGACCGGACGATCTTTGAGACCCTCGATGGCGGATGGAACCTCCTCGCAACGCTCCCTGTCGAGCAGCTGGTCCGTATCGATCGCGACCTGATCAACAAGTACCACCCGAAGTTCAGGCAGGGTGCCAAGGCGCAGGAGTAACGGCACATGGCACTGCGCGATATCAAGCCCACACGGTCAGAACTGATCAACCTGAAACGGAGGATCGTGCTGTCCGAGCGTGGCTACAAGATCCTCAAGATGAAGCGCGATGGCCTGATTATTGAATTTTTCAAGGTACTTGAGACGGCAAAAGACAGCCAGAGCGACCTCCAGAAAAAGTACGAACATGCAACCCAGATGATGGCGTTTGCAAACACCGTGGAGGGGGCCATAGGGGTAAAATCCGCAGCATTCTCGGTCCAGGAGGTCCCGGATATCACGCTTGCAAGCAAGAACATCATGGGGGTCGTTGTTCCGGAGATCGAGTCATCGAAGGTGAAAAAGAGCCTCGTTGACCGGGGGTACGGTCTCCTCGGGACCACATCCGCCATCGATGAAGCTGCTTCCTCCTATGAAGACCTGGTGGAGGCGATTATCGAGAGTGCCGAGATCGAGACCACCATGAAGAAGCTCCTCGACGAGATCGAGTCCACGAAGCGGAGGGTGAATGCCCTGGAGTTCAAGGTGATACCGGAGCTGACCGAAGCACGGGACTTCATCAAGATGCGGCTCGACGAGATGGAGCGCGAAGAGCTCTTCAGGCTGAAGAAGATCAAGGCACGAAATACCTGACGGAGGAAGGGACATGGCTCCTATCGGTCTGTTGGGAGAAACCCCCTGTGCGGGAAAGACCGTGCTCCTGCGGTTAGACCTGAACTCCCCCATCGATCCCTCCACCCACTCTATCCTCGATGATAAACGGTTCCGGGAGCATATCCAGACGATTCAGGCACTCAGGGAGAGCCGCCTGGTGATCATCACCCACCAGAGCCGGCCGGGGAAGAAAGATTTTACCACGCTTGAAGTGCACGCCGAGAAACTCGAGCAGCTGGCAAAACGGCCGGTCAGGTATATCGACGATATATTTGGGCATTATGCCCGGGAGTCGGTCAGGTCCCTGAAGGCCGGGGATATCCTGATGCTTGAGAATGTCCGTTTCAATGCCGAGGAGAACCTGACGATGAAGCCGGAGGAGGCAGCCCGGTGCCATCTTGTCAGGGGGCTTGCGGCACTGGGCGACCTCTTTGTCAACGATGCATTCGGAACGGCCCACCGGTCACAGCCGACCATGGTCGGCCTTCCCCTCGCCATGAGATCGGTAGCGGGGCTCCTCATGGAGAGAGAGGTTCTGACGCTCTCGAAGGTCTTTTCGAATGCCCCCCGCCCAGTGTCAGTGGTTCTGGGGGGGACGAAGGTTGACGATTCGATAGCAGTCGCAGAGCACATGCTCAAAGACCATATCGCCGACCAGGTGATCGTCATCGGCGTGGTTGCAAACGTCTTCCTCCTGGCGATGGGATATGACATCGGCCGGCCATCTGCCCAGCTGATCCAGCAACTCAAGTACGAGAAGGAGATCGGGAAAGCAAAGGAGATCCTGCGCGAGTTCGGAGACCGAATTATTGTGCCGGAATGGGTTGCCGTGAGAGAAGGAGGAGCGCGAACCGAGTACCCGGTCAGTGCCATTCCGTCAGATGCACCGGTCCTCGACCTTGGGATGGACTCTGTCCTCCGGCTGTCCGATCGTGTCCGTGAGTCAGGCACCGTTGTCTTCAACGGACCGGCAGGGGTCTTCGAAGATCGGGATTTTGCCACGGGAACCTACGAGCTGCTGAAAGCGGCCTCGAAAACCCCGTTCTCAATCATCGGGGGAGGCCATACGGCAGCAGTTGTCGAGCAGCTCGGGATCGAGAGGGACTTTTCGCATATCTCCACCGGTGGCGGAGCCTGTATCGAATTTCTGACAGGGAAGAAGCTCCCGGCAGTCGAAGCGCTCGAACGGTCAAAAGAGCTGTTTGGCTGATACGCAATCCTTTATTTTTTGCGGGATGATCTTCGAGGATAGTGTCCACTCCCAGGAAACCGAATCCGGGGGAATAATGAGAAGCTCTTTTTCCCTGATAGCAGTGAGGACCCTCCTTTTTCATCCTTCTTTGCACTCATCTGGTTGAGGACCGCGAGTGAAAACACTACCGCGGTGGCCAGGAAGAGCAGAAGGCCAATAAGCAAGGCAATTCCCCCCACGAATATCACCTTGGACTGCTGGAATACCATCCATCCTCCAATGATGAAAAAAAGCCAGAACAGGAGCACTGATATCCTCGTGAAGGGAACAGGGCTCCCCCAGTTTTTATCCCTGCTCTCCTCGTCTCCCAAGGGATACCGGTCGATAATTTCTCCGAATTTCAGGAGGACAAACGAGAGAATGAGACCAATAACTGCACCGAATGCGAGACCGGCGATGATGACAATTCCCTGCATAGCTCCTGCGTACCTGAGTTATGTGACGGAGTTTTAGATAAATCATTCCTGTTCCTGGTAAGACAAGAGGTTCCTGTGAGGAGAGGTATCGATAATAAAAAAGGGTATAGTACCATTTTAACCACTACCTCGTAACAAATATACGAGGGAGAAATGGCAAAAATTCAATGCCCAAAATGTCAGGAAAAAAAGTTATACAAATTGGGCAATGGAAAGAGGCGATGT